>Ga0210383_10000806_pt1 | contig 28627 bp, 22 predicted proteins | sample IncBWC14OmetaG_FD_160072 | JGI IMG/M metagenome (GOLD analysis project Ga0210383, IMG submission 160072) | Forest soil microbial communities from Barre Woods Harvard Forest LTER site, Petersham, Massachusetts, United States - Inc-BW-C-14-O ... | reverse complement strand
GAAAACCATACGCGTCGCAGGAAGCTCGAAAGCCTCATACTCGTTGCAAGTCAATTCGCCTGCCCAAGTATCGAACAATTGCACGACCGCCGCCCCGGCGGCGATCTGAGATTTCAAGTAGGCGGCGGTCGCACGCGCGATACGCGCCAGCAAGTCGCTGAGTAGCTCCGGCTCCTCGCGCATGAATTGCTTCGCGTGAGAAATGTCGCCACGCGTCTGGCCTTCAATCATGTAGCAGGCGAGCGTCCAGGGAGCGGCGGCGAATCCAATCACCGGAACTTCTGGCCCGACGGCGCAGCAAATCGAGCGGATGGCATCGCCAACAAATCTCGTGTCGCGTTCGGGGTCAAAATCGCGAAGCCGCCCAATTGCGGCTCGATCGCGCACGGGATTTGAAAGTATCGGCCCGGAATCCGGTACGTCCAGCGGCATTCCCATCGCTTCAGCCACAATCAATATGTCGGAGAAAACGATCACTGCATCCACGCCGATCGTGCGGAACGGCTGCAGCGAGACTTCCGTGCAGATTTCGGGGGTCTTGCAGATTTCGAGGAACGAATGCTTTGCGCGTACGGCCTGATATTCCGGCAGATACCGCCCGGCCTGGCGCATGATCCAAACGGGCACACGTTCGACGGGCTCGAACCGGCAGGCTCGCAGGAAAAGCTCTTTTCGATTTTCTTTCGCCGGTCTCATACGTTCCCGAACGGTTCTGGAATCCTTAACAGCGTTCCGCACGATGATAGCAGATGGGCTACAGCGCCGCACGTTTGCCCCGTACAGGCATCGGTCGTGTGCAAAATGACCCGAACACTAGGCGGTACGCGTCGTTCTGGCGGAATCGGCGCTATAATCGTGTTTCGCTCGGGAACACTGGCACCCAATGGCACACTACTATCTTGGCTACTTCAGCCTTGCGCTCTACGCCGCAAGCTTTCTTTGCTACGCTCGAATTCTCTATGTGCCTGATTTGTGGGTGGGCCGCATTGCCACGCTACTTTTGGCGTCGGGCATCGTAATGCACTACTTCGCTTTGCTCGAACGTTCGCGCTGGATTCACACAGTGCCGTATAACGACCTCTATGGATCGATGTCGCTCTTCGCGTGGCTACTCGGCGTCACGTACCTTGGCCTCGAGGTCTTTCATAGACAACGTTCCGTGGGCGCATTCGTTACCTTGCTTCTGATCGTGTGGATTATCATGCTCGCCGCTCTTGCGCCGAATGAAACTCCGCCGCCCCCACCCGCGCGCGGACCGCTCTTTGCATTTCACGTGACCTTGAACACTTGGGCGTATGCGTCGTTCGCTCTTTCGTTCGTCCTGAGTGTGATCTATTTGGGACAGGATCGCGTCCTGCGCTCTCGCAAACTCGCGACGCCCTTTTGGAGATTTCCAGCCCTGGACGTGCTCGACCGCATGGCGCGAAGCAGCGTTTACGTAGGCCTCGCGGCATTGATGATGGGCGTCGTGATGGGGCTTGTTTGGCAGCACCGATTGAGCGGCGGCTATTCCTGGGGCGATCCCAAGGTTTTGATAACTCTTGCGATTCTGGCGGCATATGCGGCATACCTACGCTTGTCGCGAAGCGCTTCTTGGCGAGGAGCGCGGGCCGCGAAGCTCTGCGCGTTTAATTTCGTCGTGGTGTTGTTTAGCTATACTTTCGTAAATCTTTATCTCACTAGGTTTCACCGCTTCTTCTGATGCCTACGGCTACCAAAACGAAACGGAGCGGCGCGGCGCGGGTTTATGTGGCCCTTATCGGCTGCAGTCATCGCACTGCACCGGTTGAAATTCGCGAACGAGTCACGTTTAGTCCGGAGCAGGCCGTGATGGCGGCCGGAGAACTGCGCCGGCAGGGAATCCTTGAAGAAGCTGTGGTGCTCTCCACCTGTAATCGCAGCGAGCTGTACGGAGTTCCGGCTGAGCCGGGGCCGCGCGTTGCCGATGCGATGGAAGTTTTTCTCACGTCCTTTCACGGCGTGCCTCGCGCTGACCTCGACGGGCGTTTGTATCGGTGGACTGGCGCAGATGCCGTGAGGCATCTGTACCGCGTAGCGTCGGGTCTCGATTCCATGATGCTGGGCGAATCCGAAATTCTCGGTCAGCTTCGCACCGCGTACGGACAAGCTCTTGATCACGGCTCGACCGGCCCCGTGCTGAATCGCATGTTTCAGGGCGCAATCGAAGTTGGAAAGCGCGTTAGGTCAGAAACGGAAGTTGGAGCGCGGCCGATGTCGGTCGCCCTTGCAGGAGTGAAACTAGCGGAGAGAGTGTTCGGCGATTTGAAAGGTCACTCGGCTCTGATTTTGGGCGCGGGAGCGGTCGCAGAACTCGTCGTCGAGAATTTGCGAAATCGTGGAATTGGAAGCTTGCGCGTCGTGAACCGATCATACGATCGCGCGGCAGAACTTGCCCAGCGGATGGGTGGAGAAGCGATCGAATGGTCGTCGCTTGAAGGCGTGCTGGGCGTTCCTGATATTGTGATTGCGTCGGTGGGCGGTACTGGTGCAGTGCTCACGCGGGCGCTTCTTGAACGTGCAATTTCAGCACGCGAAGGCCGGCCTATGTTTGTGGTGGATCTTGGCGTGCCGCGGAATGTCACCGACGACGCGACAGGACTCTACAATCTCTACCTCTACAACATCGACGATCTCGGCCAGATCGTCGACCAGAACAAAAAAGCGCGTGAGGCGGAGATTCCGCGCGCGGAGGCAATCGTCTCTGAGCACATCGCGAAATTCGAAGCGTGGCGCGCGGCGCTCGAGGCTGGGTCGATTGTCGACGACCTGCGCGACAGCTTTCACAAACACCGCGAAATGCTGATTCGCGAAAAATTGAGCGAAATGGACGATGTATCGCCCGAAGAACGAGCTCGCATCGCGCACATCACCGAGGAATTGATCGAGCGCGTGCTGGAGCAGCCGTCGCAGAAATTGCGCCGCAGTCGCGAGATGCGCGGGCACTTGGCTGGTCTCGATGCGCTGCGTCATCTCTTTGGTTTGGATGCGGCGAAGGACGAGGAAAAGGATTGAAAGCGCTGCGGATTGCGACACGCGGCAGCGCGCTGGCTCTCTGGCAGGCGAACCATTTGCGCGATGCGCTCGCGAACTCCTTTGATATTGATTCCGAGATCGTCGTAGTGAAAACCTCCGGCGACCGGTTCGCGACGGCTCAAATCGAACAGATCGGAATTCGCGGGATTTTCACGAAAGAACTTGAAGACACTCTGATTGCCGACCGCGCTGATCTAGCTGTGCACAGTATGAAAGATGTTCCCACCGAGTTTTCCGAGGCCTGCAAGATTGCGATCATATTTCCGCGCGAAGACCCCCGCGACGCACTGGTGTCGCAGAACGGCGAATCGTTGAAGAATCTGCCGCAGGGTGCTCGCATTGGAACGAGCAGTTTGCGGAGGGCCTCCCAGCTTCGGCAATTCCGCCCCGATTTCGCAATCGTAGAGGTGCGAGGAAACGTCGATACGCGCCTACGCAAGGTAGCGAGCGGCGAGTGCGAAGCGATGGTGCTGGCGAAGGCGGGGCTCGACCGTCTTGGGGTTGAGTCGCGAATATCCGAAGTTCTTCCTCCCGAAATCATGCTCCCGGCAGTTGGACAGGGTGCCTTGGGAGTGGAAATACTCGCAGCGCGCAAGGATGAGTTTCCGTTTTTGAACGAGCTAGTGGACAAGGAGACGATGCGGGCAGTAACAGCCGAGCGCACCGTGCTCGCGGCGCTGCAAGGCGGCTGTCGACTTCCGCTGGGTGCGTGGGGCAGATTCGAGGGTGGAGAGTTGGTCCTTGATTCCTGTGTGCTCTCGGCTGACGGCACCAAAAGTGTTCGTGGGCATGGATCGGCACTTTGCGATTCTATTAAAGATGCGCAGGCGCTGGGCCGCGCGGTTGCGACGCAATTGCTCGACGCAGGCGCGGACCGGATTCTAAAGCTTGCAGGAAGATCCGTTGGACAGAGCTAGCCAGCCATTAACGGGGAAACGCATAGTGGTGACGCGTGCGCGCGAGCAAGCCGCAGAATTGACCAGCGAACTCGAGCGCCTCGGCGCGGAGGTTATCATTTTCCCCACTGTGAAATTCTCTGCGCCTTCGGATTGGCAGCCGCTTGATTCAGCACTGCGTGCGATCTCGAAATTTGACTGGATTTTGCTGACGAGCCAGAATGCGGTGCGATTTTTCACCAAACGGTGCGGAGAACTGGGCATCGAAGTGAAAACGTTGCAATCTCCTCGACCATTCGTCGGGGCAGTTGGCCCGGCAACGGCACTTGCCGCGACGGAAGCAGATTTGCGTGTGGATTACACCGCAACGAAAAATAGCGGGGAAGCACTTGCGAAGGAACTATGGGGATCGATCGGTGATCGCGCGCTACTATGGCCTCGAAGCGACCGCGGCGATGACCGCTTGCTCATCGCCCTCCGTGAAGCAGGCGCGAATGTGACGGAAGTGATTGCATACCGGACTGCTGCACCCGAGACGTTCGATCCTGCGATCGTTGAGAAACTGCGTCGAGCGGAAGTGGATGCAATCGTGTTCGCGAGTCCGTCGGCGTATCACAATTTAAGTGATGTCATCGATACCACGGAATTGGTTGCCTTGTCCTCGCGCGTGGATTTCGCCGTGATCGGCCCAACGACGGCGCGTGCAGCGCGCGGGAGCGGCGCGCGAGTCGCGATCGAATCGAACGAATCGTCTGCAGCGGGACTTGCGGACTCACTTGCGAAGTATTATCAACGACAAGTTCCGGGCGCATCGGATCCGAGCGCAAGAGGCACTGGAGCAAGATCGCAGTGAGGCGAATGCGATTCAAACAACCGAGGAGAGCATGACATTTCCAATCCATCGGCCGAGGCGATTGCGACGCACCGAGGCGCTGCGCGGATTTGTTCGCGAGACGCGGCTTTCGACCGGCGGGCTGGTCTATCCAATGTTCGCGTGTCCGGGAACGAAAGTGCGGACCGAAGTCAGTTCGATGCCCGGCATTTTTCAGCAATCAGTCGACCAGCTAGTGGAGGAGTGCCGCGAAGTGGCGTCGCTGGGAATTCCTGCGGTGGTGCTTTTCGGCCTGCCGGAGCATAAGGATGCGGTCGGTTCAGAAGCGTCTGCCGCCGATGGAGCAGTGCAGCGCGCTGTGGAAGCGATTCAAAAAGCGAACCTCGGCCTGATCGTGATCACAGATGTGTGTTTGTGCGAGTACACAAGCCACGGTCACTGCGGTGTCGTCGATGCGAAGAAGGGCGAAGGCGAAATTCTCAACGACCCGAGCGTGGACCGTCTCGCCGATGCTGCACTTTCGCATGCGCGCGCGGGCGCAGACATCGTGGCGCCGTCGGACATGATGGACGGCCGCGTTGCCGCAATTCGCACGAAGCTCGACGCGAACGGGTTTCAGGACGTGGCGATTCTTTCGTACGCAGCGAAGTATTGCTCCGGATTTTACGGGCCGTTCCGCGAGGCAGCACAATCGACTCCCCAATTTGGCGACCGTCGCAGCTACCAGATGGATCCCGCCAACGCGCGCGAGGCACTGCGAGAGGTGGCGCTCGACCTCGAAGAAGGCGCGGACATGATTATGGTGAAGCCCGCGCTACCGTACTTGGATATTATTCAGCGAGTGCGCGAGCGCTTCGACGTTCCGGTCGCCGCGTACAATGTGAGCGGGGAATACGCGATGGTGAAGGCCGCCGCGCGTAATGGCTGGATCGACGAGCAGCGTGTGGTGACGGAGATACTGACGAGCATTCAGCGGGCCGGCGCGGATATTGTTTTGAGCTATCACGCCAAGGATGTGGCGCGCTGGCTGAAACATTGTTAGAAACCCTGGCGGCTGTGCGGGTATCGGGAATTTGGAGGGAGTAGAGGTGAGTGCGGCTGGAGAAACGGTGAAGCGAGTGGCCGGGCGCGAGCGTCCGAAGTCAAACGAGATTTTCGAGCGCGGCAAGAAGATCCTGGTGGGCGGAGTGGACAGCCCCGTGCGGGCTTTTCGCGCCGTCGGCGGGACGCCGCTTGTGATAGATCGCGCAGAAGGCGCGCGGCTTCACGACATCGACGGTCGCGAGTACATCGATTACGTTTGTTCATGGGGCGCTTTGATTTTGGGTCACGCGCATCCGGATATTGTTGCCGCCGTTGCGGAACAGGCCAAACGCGGCACGAGTTATGGCATGACGTCGCCGTTGGAAATCGAGCTGGCGGAGGAGATTGCGCGCGCGCTGCCATCCATAGAACGAATGCGCTTCGTCAGCTCGGGAACGGAAGCGACGATGAGCGCGATTCGGGTGGCCCGCGGGTTCACGAAGCGCGACCTGATTTTGAAATTTGAGGGTGGCTATCACGGGCACTCGGATAGTTTTCTGGTGGAAGCAGGTTCGGGCCTCGCGACACTGGGAATTTCGTCGAGTCCGGGCGTGCCGGATGCACTCGCGAGATTGACGCTGAATGCTCCGTATAATGACTCAGACGCCGTCGAGCAGATTTTTAAGCAGCACGCCGGAAAAATCGCCGCCGTGATTGTGGAGCCGGTCGCGGCGAATATGGGAGTCGTCGCCCCGTCTCCGGGTTTTCTCGAGCGGCTGCGAGAAATCGCTCGGCGCGACGGCGCGCTTTTGATTTTGGACGAGGTTATCACCGGTTTCCGTAGCGCATACGGCGGCGCGCAGAATCTGTACGGCATTCAGCCGGACTTGACGACGATGGGCAAAATTATCGGCGGCGGACTCCCGGTTGCTGCCTATGGCGGCCGCCGTGACGTTATGGAGATGGTGGCGCCGCTCGGTCCGGTCTATCAGGCGGGCACGCTTTCGGGCAACCCTCTAGCCATGCGCGCAGGTCTCGCGACGCTTCCGAAGCTCGCCGCTATCGGTTTCTACGACGAGCTTGATCGAAAAGCAGCGCGGTTGGCGGACGGCTTGCGGCAAGCGCTGAAAGACAGTGGTGTTGCTGGGTCGGTGAACGCGGCGGGATCTTTGATGACGATGTTCTTCACTGCCGAGCCGGTGAGCGACTACGCAGGGGCGAAGAAATCAAATACGGCGATGTATGCTGCATTTTTCCAGGAGATGCTCGATCGCGGCGTATTTATTGCGCCCTCGCAATTCGAAGCGCTATTTATTTCGGCTGCACACAGCGATGCGGATATCGAGAAAACGATCGCTGTGGCGCGTGAGAGCCTAAAAGCGACAAACCACCGATGACCACCGATGCGCGCAGATAGAAACCGAACGTCGCGCGGCGATTTTCCTATCGGAACCCTCCTTCTTCGAATCCAAAGTTTACGGTGAAACTATTTTGAGTTTGCAGCGTCTGTATTCCGAATGTCGGTTCGATGCTTGGAATGCGCGGATGTCTTCGCTCATTATGTATAGCGGCTATTTAAACGAAGGAGCTGTCCTGAATGAAATCTAACGCAAGTTCTCGGCAAGGCTTGTCGGTGATTGTGGCATTCGTCTCATTATCGTTTTTCGCTGCCTCGGTACTTGAAGCATCCACACGCCCGCAAGAGGACAGGTCGAAATCGGCAGACAATCCTGACTCGAAGGACGGGAAGAAGGACGAGAAAAAGGACGAAACGCTGCCGCTCAAGACCACTCGCAAGGTGAGCTTCACGACGGATGAAGGCACCTGGATGTCACTCGACGTGTCGCCCGACGGCAAGCAAATCGTGTTTGACTTGCTCGGCGATCTTTACACAGTCCCATCAACGGGAGGAGACGCGAAGCGACTGACGAGCGGCCCTGCGTGGGATTGCCAGCCGCGATTTTCGCCCAATGGGAAGCAGATTGCGTTTATCAGCGATCGCAGCGGCAGCGACAATCTCTGGCTCATCAACGTGGACGGCTCGCAGACCGAAGGCAAAGAAGCAAAGAAAGTGAGTGACGAGACCGACGATCAGCTAGGTTCGCCCGCTTGGTCGCCCGATGGAAATTACATCGTGGTGCGGAAGTACGGCCAGTATCCGGGGCCGACGGATTATTTGCGCTACACGAGTCTTTGGATGTTCCACAAAGACGGCGGGAAGGGCGTCGAAGTGGTGAAAGGTAAGGGCCCGACGACGATTAGTTCCGGCGCCGTGTTTTCTCCCGATGGAAAGTTCGTCTATTTCTCCAGCCACGCAGGAAAATTTGAGTACAACGCAGACATAGGCCGCTTCCAGGTTTATACCTTCAATCGCGATACCGGTGAGGTTGAACAGATCACATCGGAATATGGCGGCGGATTGCGCCCTGTCGTTTCACCCGATGGCAAATGGCTGGTGTACGCGTCGCGCCACGATGCAAAGACCGGACTTCGCATCCGTGATTTGACGACGCGTGAGGAACACTGGCTCACATTGCCAATGCAACGCGATGACCAGGAAGGTTTCGCGGTCAATGACGTGCTGCCGGGATACGGTTTCACTCCGGATTCAAAGGCGGTGGTTTTCACGCGCGATGGACACATCCAGCGAGTGGATGTGACAACAAGAGACGTTGCGACGATTCCGGTCAGCGCGAAAGTGGACTTGGATCTTGGGCCGCGTGTTCACGTGGATTACACAGTGGACGATGGGCCGCTCAGCGTGCGCCAGATGCGGTGGACGAATCAATCGCCGGACGGAAAACGAATCGCGTTCAGTGCGGTGGGGAAAATCTGGGCGATGGACCTTCCGGACGGCAAGCCGCGACGACTGACGAACAGTACCGTGCGTGAATACGAACCGACATTCTCGCCCGATGGTAAATCGATCGCATACGTCACCTGGTCGGACACCGACGGCGGCGAACTCTGGAAAATTCCGTCGACCGGCGGAAACCCAGTGAAGCTGAGTACGATAGCGGGATATTACTCGTCGCCACAATGGTCGCCGGACGGAACGAAGTTGCTCTATGTGATGGGTTCGCGGCACGGCTGGCTCGCGGCGGATGATTCTGACGTCCAGGAGATTCGCTGGATTGCCGCAGACGGCGGCCCAAGCCATACGATCGTAAAGTTGCCCGACGGATATCAGCAGCCGACGTTTAACGGGGATGGAACGCGCGTCTATTACATGGACGACGTGCCAGCCGGCACCGGCGACGCCCCAACACCACCTGCGCGCCTTCTGCGTTCGATTCGACTCGATGGCGTCGACAAGAAAACTCACATTCACATCGACGGGAGGTTTGTGTTGGTCGTGCCGTCGCCCGACGGAGAGTGGCTCGCGATTCAAAACCGTTACGACGCATATCTCGCTGCGTTTCCTAAAGTAGGCGACACAACGATAAACATTAATTTCAAGACGCCAGAGGTTCCGCTGCGGCGTTTGACGAAGGAAGGCGCGAATTACCTCTACTGGGCGGATGGCGGAAAGACGCTCACCTGGAGTTTTGGCAACGATTTCTATCGCGTGAAGCGTGACGACGTGTTGAACGCGGCCAGACCCGAAAAAGACAAGCCTGAAAACTGGAAGCAGGAAACTTTTGCGATATCACTGCAGGTTCCGCGCGACACTCCGCAAGGGCTCCTGTTTTTGAGCGGCGCGCGAATCGTGACGATGAACGGCGAGGAGATCATCGAGAAGGGCGACATTCTAATCGAGAACGACCGCATCAAAACCATCGGACCCACTGGCTCGATGCAAGTGCCTGCCGGTGCAAAGGTGATCGATGTGAGCGGTAAGACGATCGTTCCGGGACTCGTTGACATTCATTCGCATTTGAAAACCGAGCGGCCGGAGATGACGGACGAAGAATGGTCGTACGCGGAGAATTTGGCTTACGGTGTGACGACCACGCGCGATCCCTCGATCGAATCGAATACTGTGTTCGCGCAGGGCGAGCTTGTAGCGGCGGGAGACCTCGTCGGGCCGCGGATTTATTCGACGGGCACGGCGATCACCACGTGGGCCGGAGGAATTGCGAGCTTCGAGGATGCGGACAATCTCGTGAAGCGCTACAAGACACATGGCGCGGACTCTCTGAAGGAATATATGCAGCCGCGACGCATTCAGCGCCAGTGGCTCGTGATGGCTGCCGGAAAAGAAGGCGTGAACATTACCGCCGAGGGCGGCGGAGATTTGAAAACCGATTTGAGCATGGTTCTCGACGGGTACACGGGAGTGGAGCACAGTCTGCCAGTCGTGCCGATCTACAAGGATGTTATCCAACTCGAAGCGCAAGCAGGGACGACATACACGCCCACGCTAATCGTTTCCTACGGCGGAGAGTTTGGCCAATTCTATTGGCGGCAGCGCATGAACCTTCACGCAGATCCGAAAGTGATGCGGTTCACGCCGCACCAGCAGGTGGATAGCGTAGCTCGCCGGCGGGTACTGTTGTTTGATGAAGAATACATATTTCCGCTCATCGCGAAGGGCGCGGCAGGTATTGTTCGCGACGGTGGTCATGTGGCGCTAGGATCCCATGGCGAGCAACAGGGAATTGGCGCGCATTGGGAGTTGTGGATGCTGCAGTCGGGCGGGATGACGCCCTGGCAGGCGCTGTACTCGGCAACGATGAATGGAGCGGAAAGTATCGGGCTCGAAAAGCAGCTCGGCTCTCTCGAGCCGGGTAAGCTCGCCGATTTGCTCGTACTGAATTCGAACCCGCTTGACGACATTCACAATTCGCGAGACCTCGCGTATGTAATTAAGAACGGAGTGGTGTATTCAGCGGATACTCTGGATGAAGTTTGGCCGAAACCGAAATCGTTTCCGCCGTTTTTCTGGCAGAAGGACGACGCTGAGATAACTGCTCTGCCTCATTAAACCGTTTGGCGAGAAATCTCGAGCGGCGCAGAGTCGCTAAGCCACACGCCTCTGCGCCGTCGCGTTCAAGCTTCAAGATTGATCGACGATTCGTTGACGATATGTTTACGTTCTTTAGCCGCGAGCGCCTGCTGCGGCCGATCTTGCTTGGCCCATCCCTTTTTCGATCACACGGCCGGATATCTGGATAAGACTGGTGCGCAGCGAGCCTTCTTGGAGTGTGTTTGCGGCTGCGGTCAGTTGCGAAGCAATCTCCCAAACCCAAGGTGGTGGGCCGGGGAAAGGCCACGGTACCGAGCGGGGAGGGGTTCCGCAGAAATCGTCGAGGGCTTGCGAGATCGCATTTTCTGCGGAGGTTGTGATTTGATTCGCCGCTTCTTTGTTGCCGACTGCCGAAGCTGTGTCTTTCGCAGTTGCTGCCGAAATCAGAAGAGCGGCGACGTGCTGCGCGATACTTCCGCCGCCCAAGTGCAAGTGCGCAGACTCGCGCACAGCGGCCCGATCCGCCATCAAGCGATGAGGCGGCTTTTGCGAGGAACCGAGGAAAGGGTTGTTTAAAAGCTCCTGAATGAGTTGTTCTTCACTTCCGAAATACGGAGGTACCCACATAGAAGACTCCTTTTTGGACTGACCACTCGATGCTTGCTCGCTACAGTGGCGAGCGCTCCGCAAACGAACGCGGGGTTGATTGATAGTGAGGCTGCCGGCCAAGTCGTTTCACCTGATGGCTGCTCCGAAAACTGAATAACTGCGCTGTGATATCCTCGCAGCTCGATGATTACTGCGATGGCCAGGACAATCACGCATCTTGAATGTTCGAAGTGCGGAGAGAAATACTCGCACGAGAAATTGCAGAATCTGTGCAAGTGTGGAGGGCCTCTACTCGCACGGTACGATCTGAAGAAGGCTGCGCAGACGTTGACGCGTGAAGCGCTCCGCTCGCGCCCGGCAAACATGTGGCGTTATGCCGAAGTGCTTCCGGCGCGGGACCCAGTCTCGCTTGGCGAAGGAATGACTCCCGTAATTCACGCGCGGCGCCTTGGCGCGCGGCTGGGGCTTGATTCGCTCCATATCAAAGACGAAGGCTTGAACCCAACCGGTTCATTCAAAGCACGCGGGCTTTCCGCTGCCGTAACGCGCGCGAAAGAACTCGGCGCGAAGATTCTAGCCATTCCGACGGCAGGCAACGCCGGCGGCGCGCTGGCGGCGTACGCGGCAGCGGCCGGGATTCCATCCGTCATTGTGATGCCAGCAGATACGCCGAGCGCAAATGCGATGGAGTGCGAAGCTTTCGGCGCGGATGTGCGCAAGCTCGATGGCTTGATTTCGGATTGCGGGCGCTACGTCGCGGAACACAAAGAGAAGGAAGGCTGGTTCGAGGTGTCGACGCTGAAGGAGCCGTACCGGATCGAAGGCAAGAAGACCATGGCCTACGAACTCTGGGAACAGTTTGACGGCAAACTTCCGGACGTAATCATTTATCCCACAGGCGGCGGGGTTGGATTGATTGGCATGTGCAAAGCTTTCGAGGAAATGGAAACGATGGGATGGATCAGAAGCAAACGTCCACGAATGGTTGTGGTGCAGGCCAGCGGCTGCGCACCGATTGTCGACGCATACGAGAAAGGCGAGACGAGCGCGCCGCCGTGGCAGAATGCCGCGACGATTGCTTCGGGTTTGCGCGTCCCCAAAGCGCTGGGAGATTTTATCGTTCTTGCGGGAGTGCGTTCGACGAGCGGAACGGCGGTGAAGGCGACGGATGAAGAAATGCTAGCTACCGCGAGGGAGCTCGCCTCGACCGAGGGAATCTTCGCGGCTCCGGAGGGTGCCGCGACTGTAGTAGCCGCGCGCAAGCTTGCCAAAGAAAAATGGATCAAGCCGCGTGAAAGCGTGGTGCTGTTCAACACAGGCTGTGGCTACAAATACACCGAGGCGTGGGAAAAGGCACTGCGGCAGTGAGGCTGGAGTACAACGGGCGAGTGACGGGAAATGAGTAACGAAACGGAACGGCTCTACTATCACAATTCGTTTTTGCGCGAATTCGAAGCGCAAGTAATTTCATGCGAACAGGAAGGCGGGCGGTGGAAAATCGTGCTCGACCGCACGGCGTTCTATCCCACATCCGGTGGCCAGCCGCACGATACTGGGATGCTCAACGACATTCCCGTAATCGAAGTGGCGGATGCAGAGCAGAAAGTGGTGCACTATACGTCGGCTGCAATTCCGATTGGGCCAGTCCGCGGAAGGATCGACTGGCCGCGCCGCATCGATCACATGCAACAGCACACCGGCCAGCATCTTCTGTCGGCGGCTTTCATCGAGCGGCACAGATATCAGACTGTTTCGTTTCACCTTGGCAGAGAGACCTCAACGATCGATGTAAATACGCCTGCCATCACTATGGTGCAATTGGAATCGGCCGAGCTGCGCGTGAACGAAATGATTTTCGAAGACAAGCCGGTCGTGATTCGCTTCGGCACCGCCGGGGAGCTGGCTGAAGCCGGGATTCGCAAAACTGTAAATCGCGAAGGAATTTTGCGCGCAATTGAAGTGGAAGGATTCGACCGCCAGCCCTGTGGCGGCACACATCTCGAACGCACAGGACAAGCTGGTCTCTTGCTGATTCGAAAGCTCGAACGGCGCCGGGATTTGTGTCGAGTAGAATTTGTCTGCGGATATCGCGCTCTCGCGACGGCGCGCGTCGATTTCGCCACGCTCACGCAGGCCGCTTCTCTACTAAGTTGCGGCATGCCTGAGGTGCCGGCAGTTCTTTCAAAATTGATTGAAGAAAGGCGCGCACAGCAGGGAACTGCGAAGCGGCTCGAAGGGCGTCTGGCCGAACATGAGGCGCGTGCGTTGCTTGCCTCGCACACAACGCCGTCTCCAGCACCCGGTGGAGATTCGCTTCGCATGATTGCGGCAGCGATCGAAGACGCGTCGCCTAACTATCTGGGAATACTCGCCGCAAAACTCGTTGGCGAGGCGGATGCCGTCGCTCTCCTTTCGACCAGCGCGAGCGGGCATATCGTCTTCTCGCAAACGAAGGGCCTCCCGCACGATATGGGCGCTCTGTTGCGCGAATCTCTCAAACAAGTCGGCGGAAAAGGTGGCGGCGCGAAGGATTTCGCGCAGGGAAGCGCCCTGGACGCGACGAAAGCAGCCGAAGTGATAGCGCTGGCGCAGAAATCACTCGCGCTTTCGTAACAATCGAGAGCGCAATCGCGTTTGGCGGCTCCGCACGCGTTTGCTAGAATCAAATGCGCAGTGGGCGTGTAGCTCAGTTGGGAGAGCGCATCGTTCGCAACGATGAGGCCGGGGGTTCGAGCCCCCCCACGTCCACCAAAATTCCCTCGAATCACTCTCTGTCAAGACAAGCGCTAGCGTTCGATTTCGATCTCAGTGTCGCGCAGCGGAACCGGTTTGATTACTGACGACGGAAAATTGTTTTCGCCGCGCTGTCCGTCGGCAAGATCTGCTATCATCAGTCGCAGATTGCCGGCGTTCGTCGAGTAGGACACTCCGGTTTCGAGGTCGATGATGTTCGCGCGAATCAACTTTTCGATTTCGCCGTCGAAGCACTGCATCCCTTCGGTTTCGCCGTCTCGCATAGCGTCGAGCAGAGATTTTCCTTCCGTCTCACCCTTTTCAACGTAATCGCGCGTGCGCATTGTGGATTTCAATATTTCAAAGGCAGCGACCCGGCCTTTTCCATCGAGGCGAGGAATCAGGCGTTGCGACACGATGTATCGAAAGGCTTTTGCCAACCGGTTCCGAATCGTATTCTGGTCGCTGAGAGGAAAAACGCCGATGATCCGTTCAATCGTCTTTGAGGCGTCTGTAGTGTGCAGCGTAGAGAACACAAGGTGGCCCGTCTCAGCAGCCTCAAGCGCCACTTCGATCGTTTCTTTGTCGCGCATTTCGCCGACCAGAATTACTTTGGGCGCCTGGCGCAACGCAGCGCGAAGAGCGAGCGCGAAGCTGGGCGTGTCGCTGTGAAGTTCGCGCTGGTGAATCGTGGCTCGTTTATGTCCGTGCAGGAATTCAATCGGGTCTTCAATCGTAATGACGTGAAATGCCTTCTCTTCGTTTATTCTGTTGAGAATCGCTGCGAGCGTCGAAGATTTTCCGCTGCCAGTAGGCCCGGTGACGAGCACGATTCCGTTGCGCAAATCCACCGTTTCGGCGAGCTGCTCGGGAAGATTCAGCGACTTGAAGTCTGGCGTCGCGCTTGGAATCACCCTCATCACGATCGCACAGGTTCCACGCTGCGTGAACACGTTCACGCGAAACCGCGAAATCTTCGGCAGGCTGTAGGAGATATCGCACGATCCCTGCTCCTTCAATTTTTGCAATGCGATCGTATTCCGCCCAATCAAGTCCGCCGCAATTCGCGCAGTATCTTCCGGCGTGAGGATTCCCACTCCCTGAATTTTCAGCTGGATGAGCCCGCCGTGCATATCCACCTGCGGAGCGCGTCCGGGCGAGAAAATCAAGTCACTCGCGTTTGGCGCTGCACTGAGCATCGACGCGATCAGTGTCGGCGTTCGCACAATAACGGGCGCCCCGGCCACTGGAGCGGCAGTTTTCGCCGGAGCCGCCGCGGGAGGCGGCAAGGGTGATTCGGGCTTGGCTGGTGTCGTCGGCGCAGAGTCAGTCAGACTGGCAAGAAGCGAAGCGGGGGTAAGTGTCGGCGCGTCCATGCGAATTCCTCCACCGAAGGCCCGGAGGGGGACGACTGGGCTATTCCGGAATAACTAGTATGAACCGGCAAGGCGGTGGAGGCGGATGAATGAGATAAGCGTGTCGTCAATCGATTAGCATGCTGGGATTCAGGCGCGACAATGCGCTCTGCTATGCGCACGCCGCCTGCTCAAGACCTACTTGGTCTTGTCCACCACGACCACGCCGCCCTTCATCACCCAGCGAACGTTATTGATTGTGACGTTGACGTCTGCCAGGGGATCGCCATCAACCGCGACAACGTCCGCGAAATAACCGGGCGCGAGCGCACCAAGCTCTTTCTCTTCGCCGAGCAGCGCAGCTGCATTCGTGGTCGCCGTAGCGAGCGCCTGTTCCGGGGTCATGCCGAGCTTTACGAACCAGCCGAGCTCCCGGGTATTCTGCCCGCACATCGTGAAAAGTGCGTCCGAGCCCATCGCAAATCTCACGCCCGCTTTGTTGGCGCGCCTCGCTGTCTCGAAATTGCGTCGGATATAGTCGTTTAGGCCCGCGGCGATTTCCGGTGTCCACCCGAAGGCAATGTAGTTATCGACGTAGTAGCGATTATGGTCGATGGTCGGGACGTAAAAAGTCCCGCGGTGCGTCATTTCGGCAATCGTTGCATCGTCCATATCGGTTGCGTGCTCCACGGAATCTGCCCCCGCTCGCACCGCATCCTTCGCACCGTCCGGCCCGTAGCTGTGAACGGCGAGCCGTTTGCCGTACTTGTGGGCGAGATCGGCGGCAGCTTTCATCTCGTCGTACGTGTAAGTTTGAAAGCCGGTCACGTCTTTGTCTGTGCCTGTCGACCCGTACATCTTGATCACGTCAACGCCCGCCGCGATCTCTTCGCGAATCACGCGCATCACGTCGCCCAGATTATCTGCGCGGCCCGCAGAGGGCGACGTATACCCTGGACGCGGCGGCGCATCGGCAACGTAGAGGCCGGGGCCTGCGACAAACATCCGCGGGCCAATCATCGCGCCGCGATTGATCAGGTCGCGCATCGCAATATCATCCCAATCGTTCGCGCCAAGATCGCGCACGGTAGTGACGCCCACTTCAAGCGTCCGTCGCGCATTCTCCTGCGCAAGAAACACGCTCACGGCCGGAAGACGCGGGCTGCCCTGCTGGTCGAAAGGATGGACGTTCGAAGATTGGTCCCAGTAGTAGGTGATGTGGGTATGCACGTCAATCAATCCGGGAATTGCCGTGTAGTGGCGCAGATCGATTACTTCCGTACCTGCAGGAATCTTTGAAGCATCCGTGGTGATGTCCGCAATGCGATCGCCCCGGATAATTACGATCGCGTCATTCCAGACCTTTCCTCTACCGTCGACGAGCTTTCCGAAACGCAGCACCTTCACGGGCGCGTCTGTAGCCGGTAAATTTGGCGAGCAGTACAACGCGAAAGCGATAAGACATAGAAAAGCGGCACACCGGCGCATATTCACCTCGCGAAGAATTTCGTGAATCTAGCATCAAGCGGAGGAGAGCACTACAAATTTCACGGAGAAAGCGATTTGGAGACCGTGTCGAGCTCAGTTCCGGATGTAAACTCAATGGGCGCGCCATTCGAGACAGCAGGAAACTCCACCAGAAAAGTGGCGCCGCCTTCGGGACGGTTGAAACATTCGATGTGCCCGCCATGCTCCTGAACGATTCCGTAGCAGATGCTTAAACCAAGTCCCGTACCTTTGCCGACAGGCTTGGTCGTAAAGAATGGATCGAAAACTTGGTGGGGCGATTTAATGCCCGGGCCGCTATCTGAGAAGTCGATGAAAACCTTTTCGCGATCGTGATCGGTTCGAATCACGAGTTTGCCGCCTCCCACCTCTTCGAGCGCGTCCACCGCGTTGCTCATCAGATTGAAGAACACCTGCAAAATCTGGTTCGCGTCACCGCGCACGGCCGGCAGATCCGCGCCGGGAATTGTCTCGATTACCACTTTTTTGCCTCGCAGATCGAGATTGCTCAAATGGAGCGCGCTGGCGATTACGTGATTGATGTCGAGATCCGCTTTTTCTGACGGCACTCGGCGAGCGAAGCTCAAGAGACTGGTCACGAGCGATTTGATCCGTCGCGCAAGGGTGCGGATTTTCTCCGCCACCTGCCGTTGCCGTTCGCCCATCGCGGGATCGTCGGCGAGGAGGTCTGAATATCCCAGGATTCCGGTAAGCGGATTGTTGATTTCGTGCGCTGCTCCGGCTGCCAATTGGCCGATCGAAACCAGCTTCTCCGTCTGAATCATCTGCGCCTGGATGTGTTTCAAGTTTTCCAGCGAGTCGCGGGAAGCTTCAAGGAGGCGCGTTCGGTCGCGGTCAACCACACGCTGGCGCAAAAACGCCAACGCGGACACGACGAGCAGCGCCACCTGCGTAACGCCAATGCGAAATGTGCGTACGGATTCGCGATTGGGGCTGTAGCGCAAGCTCCAAAGTGCCATCAGCGGGATTGAAACGACAGCCGTCATTGCGATCCGCGCGGGCCACTTGCTTACTTCTTCCGGCTGTCGCGGGGCCGCGTCGTGTGCAGGTCGTAGCTGACGCGCCACAATTCCGGCTGTCGCGAACCATACGAACGAAGCAATCACGCCGAGGTCAAACGGACTTCCGGTGTAGTAATCCTGGCGATCGATGGCCCAATTCGCCAGGTACGATCCAGCGGCGTAGAGAAGAGACGCGCCAAACAAATGGGCGTACACCTCGCGCCACGCTCCTCGCGATCGCCCGACCAATACGGCGAAACCAATCGCCAGCAATCCATTCTCAAGCGCCGCGAGATGGTCATACGTCATGTTGTACGCGAGCACGTCGGGCGAAACGTATTGCCACGGAATTACGACGAAGAGATACAGGTAAACCCACCAGACCAGCAGCAGAGAGAAGTCCAGGTAACCGATGTGAAAGTTCGAGTCTTCGCGGTGATCGTGAGGCTTCAGAGCCAGAGCCCACATCATCGGCACGGGGTGCAGAAACAAAATTACGTCACCAATAAATGGATTCGGCGCTTCCTGTCCGCGCACCACTTCGAAGTACGTCCAGATGAACTGCCCGATCAACCATGTGGCGCAGCCGAGGCCAAGGAGCACCCAGAAAGCACGGGTTCTGCGCTCCTGCCTCGCCGCGTTCATGAAGAGGCACATGCACGCGAACCCCGCAGCTAGACACTGGGAAATATCGCCGAATGCGGTAAGAGCTGTGCCGCGGGGCACTGTGAACGACACCAAACCATAGCAGCCGACAAAGACGAGCCACGCCAACAGAATCGTCCACTGGGCGGCGGGTAGCTTAGTCAGCACGCGTTCAAGCGCGACGATGCGATGTTCTAGCCGACGGATGTTCATGGCGCTGCGGGTTCGCATGGTCCTAGTACTATAACTATTACAGCGTACGATTTTTAGGTCGGCGTTTGCGAGAGTGTTCTGGAAGTCGTTCCGTGGATTGCAATAGTTAGCTTTAGGTCGCATGTCAGCCCCGAGACCTTGCGAGCGGGATGGGTTGAGACACGACGGGTTCGATGGTAACGTGGGGCCGTCGCAGCCCGATCTGTTCCGGGCGCTAGCGCTAGGAAGTTCCGCATTGAAACCAGTTTTGGTCGGCGGGGGAAAGAGTGACCTGGATTCGTACCGTTCCATATTCAGAAGCAAGCGAGAAGTTGATTCGGGCGATGGAGGATCAGCGAGCGCTGTACCCAGTCGAATACGCGACGCCTGTCTTCCCGACGAACGATGGTCCTTCGGGCATCGTAGCTTCGCACACGCTAATTCCCGAAGCGCTGTATCACGCCTTTGCCACATTTGGCGCGCTGATGTCTCCCGATCTGCCGCTCACGCGCCGTCAGCACGAAATGATTACGACTGTTGTCTCGGTGACGAATCGATGCTTCTATTGAATCGAATCCCACGCAGAGTTTCTGCGTCGCGTCACGTTGGACCCTGATTTGGTGAATGCGTTGCGGAAGGATTACAAGAAAGCGCCGGTTTCAGAGCAGGATCGAGCGATGCTCGACTTTGTAGTGCAGCTCACGAAGGACGCCACAAAGATCAGCCGCGCCAATCACGAGAAATTGCACGCGGCGGGTTTTGACGATAAAGGGATACTGCAGATCACGCTGATTGCGTCATGGTTCAATTACATCAATCGCGTGGCTGATGCATTGGGCGTAGGACGAAAGTAAACGCTCCCTGTGATCCTACGGGTGGCTTGGCTGGCCTGCTTCGCGCTCGGCGACAATTTTCCGCGCATTCTCGTAGAGCGCTTTCGCTTGCGGAATTAGCTCTTCGGCTTTTTGCAGCTGCGGGTCCTCTTGCAGCTCGACCTTGTAACCCTCATTCAAGCCGAAAACCGTGGTGAATACCTCGCGCTTGATCTTCCACTTGATCCACGCCAGATTGTCCTGAATATCCGGCTCGGTAAATTTAATGTGCTGCTGGTCGAGATACTTTCGGAACTGGTTGAGAACAGCGTCGTCCGCGACGAAATCCTTGGTTACTTCCGGCTTTTCACCCAGATAGAAGCGCACGAAATCGCCTACACCCTGCGGGAACGGATAGAAAACGCCGCGCCGAAGGAGCGTCTGGTCGAACTCATTCAGTTTTGGCGCGGCGATCGTATCGTCCGGCGTGATGCCGCCCTGGCCAAACACCTGCCGGCCGCTGTCAGTCAGCTTCACTTCCGGCGCGCGAGGCGGTTTCGGATTGTAGTGATAGTCGTAGAGCGAAATATTTTTGTAGTCGCGCTGGATGAGCCGACCGCTCGGAGTGTAGTAGCGCGCGGTCGTCAACAAGAGCGCCGTGTCTTCGCTGAGCGGATATTGCGTCTGAACGAGACCCTTACCGAAGCTCGTTTCGCCAACGATCAATCCGCGATCGTGATCCTGAATCGACCCGGCGACAATTTCCGAAGCCGAAGCGCTTTGGCCATTGATCAGCACCACAAGCGGGACTTCAATCCCTTGATTGCCGCGCAACGCGTAGTAACGTCGCTCCGATGAGGCCCGGCCGCGATGCGAAACGACGATCTCGTTCTTGTCGAGGAACATGTCCGCCATTCCGACCGCTTGATTCAGCAAACCGCCGCCGTTGTTTCGCAGGTCAATAATCAGTCCATCCAGCTTCGAGACGTCCAGCTGTTTCAGTGCTTCGGCGAGATCGGTGTCAGTCGTCTCGTTGAACGTTGAAACACGTGCGTATCCGATGCCGGGTTTCACCATCGTGAAATACTCAACGCCGGGTCGGGGAATTTCGTCGCGAACCACAGTGACATCAATTGGCTTGTCCCAACCTTCGCGACCCAAGGAAATGTGAACTGTGGTGCCTTTGGCGCCCTTCAGCATGTCCGCGACTTCCGTCGTAGTCAGTCCCGTGCAAGGCTTTCCGTCTACTTTCATGATGATGTCGCCGGGACGGATACCCGCCTTGTAAGCGGGCGAGCCAACGAACGGGGACAGAACGACGGTTTGATTGTCGCGAGCTTGCACGCTCATGCCGACGCCGTAGTATTTTCCTTGCTGTTCTTCACGGAACAGTGCGTATTGGCGAGGGTCGAAGAAATTAGAGTGCGGGTCGAGAACGCGAAGCATGCCAGGAATGGCGCCGTCGTAAACGGCCTTGTCAACGTCAACGGGATCGGCGTAGTTCCGTTCCACGATCGAGAGAACGCGCGTAAAGCCCTTCACGGAGTCCTGAACATCGGTCGATCCCGTAGCCGTCGCTCGCACCGAGGGCCCGAACCAGCCGCCCAGCAATGCCGAAATCACGACAACTGCCGCCAGAAGTACGATTCCACGCCTGGATGATTCGCTGACGTCCATAAACCCTCGCTTCGCCCCGAATTATCAGTATACCATACCACTTTGGGCAGTTTGACACGCCTCTGGCCCTCTTCTATGATGCAAAAACGGCATTGGAGAGGCCTAAAATGTTGAGCATCCCACACCTGATTATCATTTTTGTCGTGGCGCTCGTCGTTTTCGGCCCTGAAAAACTCCCGGAGTTGGCCCGAAACCTCGGCAAAGTAATGGCTGAATTTAAGCGCGCCACGGGAGATTTGCGGTCAACGTTCGAAGGCCACCTGAAAGACCTGGAGCGCGAAGCCGACCAGCGCAAAATCGGTGTCAACATGGCTTCGTCACCTTCCGCTGCGCCAGCGCCAATTCCCATCGCGGCCCCAGCGGAAATCACAGTGCCTACTGTGCCGTCGCACATGGCTGGTATGACTGGCGGCGCACTTGAAGCCCCTTCCGAAGCGTCAAATGAACCCGCGTTAGAGCCGGAGCAGACAGGCGCGATCGAAAAGCCGCGTAAATTCGGGCCTGGCTCTGAGACAGTGAGCGATGGCGGCACCCGCCCTGCCTGACCCCAACTCGCAGCAGGAACCTCTCGCTGAAGACGCCGCCGGACGCATGTCTTTCTTCGAGCACCTGGTCGATCTTCGCAAGCGCCTCGTAAATTCCTTACTTGGCCTCGGCGCCGGAATGGTCGTCGGCCTAATCGTTTCGCCCTACTTCATCGACTTCATCGTAAAGCCGATGCAAAAGGCCCTGCGCGAGCATCACCTCGACGACAAGCTTTACTACACCAGTCCCGCCGGCTACATCAGCCTGATTATCAGCCTCGGACTGTACCTCGGAATCGTTCTCGCGATGCCGTGGGTGCTTTATCAAATCTGGCAATTCATTGCGCCGGGCCTCTACAAACACGAGCGCAGCGCTGTGGCTGGATTCATTATTCCTTCGATGTTCCTTTTCCTCTGCGGGATTGCGTTTGGCTATTTCATTGTTTTGCCAACAATGCTGAATTTCCTGATCGGGATGAGCGTGAGCGGGCCAGTGAAGCCGCTGATCAATATCAATGAGTATTTTGACCTCATCCTGATTGTATTGGTCGGACTGGGCATAATTTTCGAATTGCCGATTTTGATTTTTATTCTTTCAGTGTTTGGTGTGGTGACGCCGAAGCTGCTCATCAAGAATTTTCGCTACGCCATGTTGATTATCACCATCGTGGCGGCTGTGGCCGCTCCCACGCCGGACGCGACCACGATGTTGATCTTCATGGCGGCGCTCGTTCTGCTGTATCTTGTTGGCGTGATTGTTTCGTATTTTGTGGTCCGCAAAAAACGCGCGCGGGCACTGGCCAGCGGGGAGACAAAATAGCGTGCTCTATCTCAGGAAAGCCGCCTGCCTCGGCTTACCGGCACTCGCGGCGCTTTTGACGATCGCCTGCGGTCACGATGCCGGATCGTCGAAGGCGGCGCAGAACGCGAGCCCTGTTCTAAATACCGATCAGAAGGCCAGTCCTCCGGCGGATGCAACGCGGCCGGGTAGTCTTCTAGGAGGCTCAGGCGAGCCCGCGCCTCCCGCGTCTGAAACTGGCGGCTTTGACGGCACGAAAGCATTCGAGCACGTCGCACATCTCGTCGCGATCGGGCCGCGCCCGCCCGCTTCCGATGGAATTCATCGCGCGCAAGACTACCTCCGCACGCAGCTGAAAAGCTTTGGCTGCGATGTGGATGAAGACGATTTTCACGCACAAACGCCGGTCGGCGAAGTGGCCATGAAGAACATCGTCGCGAAGTCTTCCGGTGAAGGGCAGGGAATCATCCTGCTGATGACGCACTACGACACGCTCAGTTCAGTGAAAGATTTCGTTGGCGCTGAAGATAGCGGCTCGTCCACAGGACTCATGCTCGAAATGGCGCGCCTCATGTGCGCCAAGAAGCAGCCTAACGCCGTCTGGATCGCGTTTCTCGATGGCGAAGAAGCCTTCGTCGATTGGAATCAGAACGACGATCACACATACGGCAGTCGGGAACTCGCCGCTCGTCTCGCAGTCTCGGGTGATCTGAAGCGCGTGAAGGCCATGATACTCGCTGACATGATCGGCCAGACCAATCTTGAAATCATGCGCGAGTCCGATTCCACGAAATGGCTCACCGACCTCATTTGGAAGAAAGCGGCTGCGCTCGGGTACAAAGACATTTTTGTGTCTCGTGAAATGCAAGTCAGCGACGATCACCAGCCATTTCTTTCGCGCGGCATACCTTCCGTCGATATTATCGATTTGGACGGCTACACGCGCCTCGGCTACTGGCACACCACTCAGGACACGATCGACAAAGTCAGCGCGCACAGCCTCGCTATCGTTGGCTATGTGATCCTCGAATCTGTCGGCGAACTACAAAAGAAGTTCCACTAGACCGCGATGCGCCGCCGCTTTTTTGTTGATCGCTTCGAACGCAACTCCGCCGCTCTTCACGACGAAGCCGCAGATCATCTCGGCCGCGTCCTCCGCGCCGAAACAGGTCAACTGTACGAACTCAGTGACGGCCAAAGCGTCTGGCTCGCGCGAATCGAACGCGTGGCGCTGTCCAAGCGCGGACCAAACCGCATCGAGTTCGCGCTGGTCGAACCGATAGAATCCGCCGAGCCATCGCTTCGCATCCGGTTGCTCGTCTCGATAGTGAAATTCGATCGCTTCGAATGGTGCCTGGAGAAAGCCACTGAACTCGGCGTCGACGAAATAATTCCCCTCGCCGCAGCCCGCACCGATAGAGCGCTAATTGCGGCAGCAGAGAAGCGTCAGGAGCGCTGGACGCGGATTCTGCTCGAATCCGCGCAACAATCCCGGCGCCTACGCCCTCCCGTTCTGCAATCTGTGGTACATCCAAGCGATGCGTTCGCTGAATCGACCGCGGCAGCAAAGATTTTTCTTTCCGAGCGCCGCGAAGCTCAATCATTACGGCAGCTATTCACTGCGAGCCAACCAATCAAAGCCGCGCAGACTTCTGTAGCCTTAGCTATCGGCCCGGAAGGCGGCTGGACGGACGAAGAACTCTCATCCGCTCGCGCGAATGGCTTCGTCGAAGCTTCGCTCGGCGAGAATATTCTTCGTACGGAGACTGCCGTTATCGCGTCCATCGCGATCGTTCTATTCGTTCTTGGTACAAACTGAATTCGTCAGGGAACCTCGTAGTCTTGGCGCGCATCTAAGAGCATGATATAAATAAAGTAGCTTCGAGAGAGAAATGCTCGACATCTCCAATCCCGGCGCGCCGAATCCTGCTGAAAATGCGTCTGGTCCTCAATTGAGGCACGATCTTCGAAGTTGGACTCGCGATCTTGCCGTCGCTCTCGGCCTTGCTCTCGTCATCATCATTTTTCTCTACCAACCGGTGAAAGTCGAAGGGACAAGCATGGCTCCGCTCCTCAGCGATCAGGAGCGCATTTTCATCAATAAGTTTGTCTATCGCTTCGAGCCGATCGAGCGCGGCGACGTAATCGTTTTCTGGTATCCTCTCGACCGTTCGAAATCGTTCATCAAGCGCGTAATCGGTCTTCCGGGCGAAACGATTGAGCTCCGCGGCGGCAGGTTATACGTCGACGGCAAAGAGCGGCCTGAGATTTATATTCCCGCGAGTTATCTCGACGGTTCGAGCTACGGCCCGCTGACGGTTCCGAGCGAGGAATATTTTGTGATGGGCGACCATCGCGATAGTTCGAACGATTCGCGAATGTTCGGTCCTGTTGGACGTCCTTACATTTACGGCAAAGCGGTTTTTGCGTACTGGCCGGTGGATCATTTTGGATCCTTAACTTCGACTTCCACGGTAAACGCGGCTTCGAAATGAACTTTTCAGGAGGACACACTGACGCAGGCCCTCGCAGGTCGCGCGATTCTCGCGCTCGAGGACGGACGAGTATTTAACGGCCGCGCGGCTGGCGCTCTCACGCGCCGCGGCGGCGAAGTCGTTTTTAATACCAGCCTCACTGGTTACCAGGAAGTTTTCACCGATCCCAGCTATTCCGGCCAGATTGTTTGCCTCACGTATCCGCACATTGGAAATGTTGGTTCGAATCGCGATGATGACGAGTCTGTAAAGCCGTACATCGAAGGTCTCGTCGTGCGCGAGTTCGCCGCCCTCTCTTCGAACTGGCGCTCCACGGAATCCGCGCAGAAGTTTCTCGAGCGATACGGCGTCCCAGTGATTTGGGATCTCGATACGCGCGCGCTGGTTCGCCATCTCCGAAATGTCGGTGCACTGCGCGGAATCGTCGCCACGGACGGGACGCCGGCCGAACAATTGATCGCAGAAGCCCGCGCACTGCCGACGATGGCCGGGCAGGAACTTGCGAGCCGCGTCACATCCGCGAAGAAATACGATTGGACGAAGGGCTCGATCGATCTCGCCGCATCGCAATCGCAGGCGTCAACCAAAGGCTCGGCCGGAGATTTGGCGGCAGATGCGAATGATCACCGATATCGCGTCGTCGCATACGATTACGGCATCAAGCTGAACATTCTTCGGCTTTTCGTAGATCACGGCTGCGACATTACCGTCGTTCCAGCGAAGACCTCCGCCGCCGATGTCCTTGCGTTGAAGCCCGATGGCGTATTCCTCTCTAACGGTCCAGGCGATCCGGAACCGATTAATTACGCGGTCGAAAATATCCGCAAGCTTCTCGGCCGCGTCCCAATCTTCGGCATCTGCCTCGGCCATCAACTCTGCGGCCTGGCACTCGGCGGCCGCACGTTCAAACTGAAATTCGGCCATCACGGCTCGAACCACCCAGTGATGAATCTCCAGACGAAGAAAGTCGAAATCACCGCACAGAACCACGGCTTCTGCGTCGATCCCGATTCGCTCCCGTCAAGTGACGTAGAAATCACGCACGTAAATCTGAACGATCACACGAACGAAGGCATGCGCCACCGCTCGCTCCCGCTCTTCAGCGTCCAATATCATCCGGAAGCGTCGCCCGGCCCTCACGACGCGCGCTACCTCTTCAACGACTTCATTTCGATGATGAACGAGGCGGCGTCCCGCTAGCCCATGCCGAAACGAACCGACATCAAGAAAATCCTGATCATCGGCTCCGGCCCGATCATCATCGGCCAAGCATGCGAGTTCGACTACTCCGGCACGCAAGCGTGCAAAGCCCTCCGCTCGGAAGGCTACGAAGTCGTCCTCGTGAATTCGAATCCGGCGACGGTAATGACCGACCCGGACACCGCGGATCGCACTTACATCGAGCCGCTCGCCAAGGAATATCTCGAAGCCATCATCGCCGCGGAACGTCCCGACGCGCTCTTGCCGACCGTCGGCGGTCAAACCGGCCTCAACCTCGCCGTCGAACTCGCCGAAGCCGGCATTCTCGAAAAATATGGCGTGAAATTAATAGGCGCATCGTTGCGCGCGATCAAAGTTGCGGAAGATCGCCTGCTCTTCAAAGACGTTTGCCGCAGGATCGGCCTCGAAGTTCCAGCATCCGAGGTCGTCGAGAACGTGCAGGAAGCCGTGCGCCTGGCCGACGCGCTCGGGTATCCCGTCGTGATTCGCCCGTCATTCACTCTCGGCGGCACTGGTGGTTCGATCGCCTATAATCGCGAAGAATTCGCCGATTTGATTGCGCGCGCTCTCGACGCAAGCCCCGTCCATCAAGCCCTGATTGAAGAGTCGGTCCTCGGTTGGAAGGAATATGAACTCGAAGTGATGCGCGACGTTCGCGACAACTTCGTGGTGATTTGCTCGATCGAAAATTTCGACCCCATGGGAATCCACACCGGCGATTCGATCACCGTCGCGCCGGCGCAAACCCTTACCGATAAGGAATATCAGCGCATGCGTGATGCTGCCGCTGCGATCATTCGCGAAGTCGGCGTCGAGACGGGCGGCTCGAACATTCAGTTCGCCGTCGATCCCGAAACCGGCCGCATGACGGTAATCGAAATGAACCCGCGCGTTTCACGCAGCTCGGCGCTCGCCAGCAAAGCGACGGGTTTCCCGATAGCCAAAATTGCCGCCAAGCTCGCTGTTGGCATGACGCTCGACGAAATTCCCAACGACATCACGCGCAAGACGCCCAGCTCGTTCGAACCTTCGATCGACTATGTGGTAGTAAAAATTCCAAAATGGCAATTCGAGAAGTTTCCGGGCAGCGAAACTACGCTTACGACGCAGATGAAATCGGTCGGCGAAGTAATGGCCATCGGTCGCACGTTTCAAGAAGCTCTCTGCAAGGGCATTCGTTCGCTCGAGCCGCACACACCATGGCGCGCGCCCGCGGAAGTCACCACGGCGCTTCTCCGTGAAAAACTCACCGTGCCCGGCCCCGATCGCATCCACTGGCTCTTCGAAGCGCTCGAACGCGGAATGACCCGCGATGAAGTCTGCTCGCTTACAAAAATCGACCCATGGTTCATTCGCCACATGGAGGACATGGTCGAACTCGATCGCCGCATTGCAAAAGGGACGCTCAGCGGTGCCTCTGCCGAATTGCTTCTCGAAGCGAAACGCTCAGGCGCAAGCGATGAAGAGCTCGCCAAGCTGTGGAGCTCCACGGCCGCGGAGGTTCGCGCTCGTCGCAAGGAACTGGGTGTTACGCCCGTTTTCAAACGAGTTGACACCTGCGCCGCCGAATTCGAATCTTTCACTCCGTACATGTATTCCACCTACGAAGAAGAGGACGAGTCCGCTCCCGTCGACCGACCCAAGGTTGTGATCCTCGGCAGCGGTCCGAATCGTATCGGGCAGGGAATTGAGTTTGACTACTGTTGTTGCCACGCCTCCTTCGCGCTGAAAGAAGATGGCTACGAAACAATTATGGTGAACTGCAATCCGGAAACAGTCTCCACCGATTACGACACTTCCGATCGACTCTATTTCGAACCGCTCACACTCGAAGATGTTCTTGCAATCCTCGATCGCGAAAAGCCGCAAGGCGTAATCGTCCAATTCGGCGGGCAAACGCCACTCAACCTCGCGCTCGAACTGAAACGCAATGGCGCGCAAATTATCGGCACCGATCCCGAATCGATCGATCTCGCCGAAGACCGGCGCCGCTTCGGTCGACTGCTCGACGAAATGAACATTCCCCAGCCTCGCGCTGGTACAGCCCTTGCGCCGCAAGAAGCAGTTCGCGTCGCAGGTGAAATCGGATTACCTGTCGTCGTTCGGCCAAGCTACGTACTCGGCGGACGCGCGATGGTAATTGCCTACGATCTGAAAACCGTCGAAGAATACGTCACGCAAGCCGCGCAAATCGGCAATGCGTCGGATCCTCGTCGTCCAATCCTGATCGATCAATTTCTGGAAGACGCCACCGAAGTCGATGTCGACGCGCTTGCTGACGGCGAAGACGTGGTGATCGCAGGAATCATGGAGCACATCGAAG
>Ga0210383_10000803_pt1 | contig 28685 bp, 30 predicted proteins | sample IncBWC14OmetaG_FD_160072 | JGI IMG/M metagenome (GOLD analysis project Ga0210383, IMG submission 160072) | Forest soil microbial communities from Barre Woods Harvard Forest LTER site, Petersham, Massachusetts, United States - Inc-BW-C-14-O ... | reverse complement strand
TCCCAAGCAGGTGCTACGAATAAGCGGGTTGGAGCTTTGGTGCTTCAGGAGGAGCGTGAGCGTGGACTCAGGATCATCGACAACTCTGAAAGACATGGTGTTGGGGATCGTCCAAATGGGTGTCGTTATCCGAGTCAGCACTCACAACTGATATTGTCTGTCCCATACCGGAGCGACAGTTCGCTTCGGGATCGGCGTACGCATTGAGTATCCAGACAAGCATAATTTGACGTAGAGATTTGGAGGTTTGTGAAAACGACTTTCCGCCCAAGAGATCTGGCTTACGCTGTCGACTTGGGAAGACAATCACGGGTGCCGCCCAGTAATTAGTCAGAAAAATATGAAGATGTAGGATAACCCACTGCGTAATGTGTATATCATGTTATTGTGAAGTAAAACTTGACTGGCAGGAGGACGAGATATACAGTCGACGAAATGGCAGTGCAGCCCATAATGTCCGAGTCACATGACCCAACGAAACATTATTTTCCAGTTACTAATACTAATACCCTCCGTTCTGTTTCGCTGTTTACGCCCTCATCGATCCGCATCGATCATCCGTCACAAATGGAGTGATTTATTTGCGACTCCACCCTTACCTCCATCAATATCAGCCTGTCTTTGGGGTCATCGCGAACAATGTCGACACAACCAACTGTGAATCCGAGTCTGTGCATGTGGCTTACTATACTACTAAGCAGCGATAAAATAGTATCCCATGACATTTGCCCAGGCAGCCCACCACCCTGTGGGCCTGTGGAGACAATGTCAGATCGATGGGGTACGAAATGAGGATTCAACCGAATCCTAGCCTTGCCAACTGTCTCGGATGTTGCGGAGGTTCCTCTGGGGAGGCGGAGTTCCATACTATCGATGGCAGTCATAATTCGGTCCATTCATTACCTCTATGCTTTGTGTCGGGTCACGGCGCTTTCTGTCTGTCACAGTCAAAGCTGAAATTGACGAAGTAATGTAATTTTTTTTGCCAGTAATCAGGGTGACATTCGCGAACCCTTGAACACACTTTTCCCTTTCCGCTGAGTCAGTCAACATACTATCACGAAAGACGAGGATGCTGATGACGCGATTCCGTGCTGACTGAGCCTCACTACATACTTAAAATGCGTGAAGACCGCAGGTGTTCTTCCCTGTATCACCTTGTCCCTCAACCGATGAACACTTCAGCCGCATGACAACCTCTGTCCCTCTTACCTTCGAGCAGCTCCTTCGCCGACCCCGCTTTCTTTACTCAAAACGGAGCCACGACTTCCAGATGGGGACCCTCAAGTTCGCCAACAACTCCCTCGTAACTGGTAAATCCCAGCATCACCAAGCAGTTCACTGAGTCCTCTGCCTCCATGAAGCACAAATAGCAACCCTTCCCCCCTTCTCAATCCGATATTTGGTGTCTCACTACTAAAAGCAACTTCCGCCACTCCTTCGACTCCAGCCGGGGCAGATTCGATCCTCATATTTGTCTTCAAATCCACCATCAATATGGACAAGGCTTTGCAGAGCTTCCCAGTCCGGGCACCTATCAGCGTCAGTTTGCAGCCACTGCGCTGCAATGACAGTAACTCAAGTCGTAACGGAAATGCTCAAGTAATTGGGGCCGACTTTGCGACAACTTGGCCTCTCCAACCCACGTATATTCATTCTGGCGAGTATCCACAGAGTTCCCCATTTGGCTTGCGGCCTTGCTCTTTACCGTCTTCCCGAGCATCAGATATCTACAGTTCCGTCGGAGCTCCCATCCTCCTTTCCGTCGTTGGTATCGCTCATACTCGCAGAAACTTCCTCGGCTCTCGGCTGCATCACGGTTCATACCGACAAGGGCAATACAAGGGGTCCAAAGAAACCGGAGACGTGTTTTCGCCGCTGAAAAACCACTGTCTCACAAACCTCAACATCAGGGGATACTCCTCCATTCCCAGAACCATCGTCTATCGATTGGAAAAACCTATCTCTACCTAACGTGAGCGGAATCGACTCGGAGTGTGTTGACTACGTCAAGGACATTCTAAGGCCGGCGCAGACATGACTGATATCAGTAACTCCGAACGTCCTTGGAACGACCGTAGCCCATTTGACCTTTGCCCGGAACCCCTGTGGGGCAAAATCAGATTAGTAAGGCAAGAACGACTGGCGATAGCTACATACCGTCCTGGATTGGTGTTCAGATGGACGATTTCAGAAAATGCCCCATTCATATGAGAGAGATTATCGAATCCGATGGCCGTCCTGAAGAACACAGCCCAGACGAAAGATGTTTTTCCCCACATAAAAGCGCTGCACAAATACGAAATACAAGATATCGCTAGTTCACCCAAATAGCCTCTTAACGAGTCACTGCGAACGCAACCCTCGAAAATAGATAGAAAAAGCGCTGACACGAGGCTGGACGGTACAAGAATGCGTGTGGTGAGTGTATCGGCAAGAGCCTTCGATCTCCCTCCACAACTGCTCATCCAGGACATTGGATCGTTCAAACTCGGCCGCCGCACTTGTCGACCCCATATGGCAAGGCAACTTCCCGCCTGCCTAAGCTCCACGCATCGAAAAGGCAACAGTTTTCAAAAATAGACAGAACGATATAAACGGTCAAAAGCAGATGGACCGAGGGCCGCGGATCTAACGATATGACTTCTGTTCGTCATGAGGCGACCAATAATAGCATCCTCGTTATAGTGATAGACGGCTGCGGGAATGACTTGTAGATGGGATAAGTGGGGCTATATCCAGACATGTTCAAGAAGAAGGCTTCCAAATGGTGGAGGTTTGTGAGAAGAGGAAATCGTTCAATTCGGTGGAGGACTCATCCTGGAGACAGGAAACCTCGAGTTTGGGCGGCTCAAGATCGTGAAGCACGGGAAAATACCCTTGCATACAAACTAAGGAATGTCAGGTTCGGAGCCTCGGTATTGGCTATCTTGATTGCTTCGAAACCGTTCCTCCAGGATCGTCTGATGTGTCGGTATGTATACTCAGCTATCCTCGACAGTCCTTCCGTATCTATATCTTCGCTACTTCTTCATTAGACGACTGGGATTTAGCAAGTTTAAACACTCAACCACCATGGTCGTATTAACTGTGACTATGTTCACAGTCGAGCAAGCCTAGGAGCCTGAGTCGCATGAACATATGCGTGATCGCAAACAAAGTGCCTCCGATGACTCCAACGCTGCGTGTAGATCAATCTCTACACCCCGAGTGCAGCGGCTCGTGAGCAATGGGAGGATGCCCTCTTCCAGTGCCTGGTCAATGCCATCGTCGACCAGCAGCAAGCAGGTTAGGCCTCCAATACTGGATGTCAGGCTGCTCGCAGAGGAACTTGAGCCAGGCATTCAAGGTCAGTCCGTCTCGAAGCTGTATAGCCGAAATGGATGTCCTTCGAGCATTGCAGGGGAGAGGTAGTTGACGCCACAGCGTATGAGCTCGAGTACGGGGAAATGTATGCGGAATTCCTGGAGGGTGTAGCCGCTGGGGGAAAAAGCCTGAGCGGTGATTTTTCTGAGCCTCTGTCAGACCCTTGACGCGCGTCACCCCGAAGATAATGGGCGTGGTACGCAGTACGATATCGCGAGGCTTGGTAAAGCGATGGTTTCTGGACATGAATTTGCTCCAGGAGAACGGCAGCAGCCTTCATGGTGTGATAGTGGAAAGGTTCGGCGTCGGACCGGGACGTTTGAGAGGCAGTACAAAATGTAACTTTGGAGAGGGAGTCTTGAGGGAATCGGCACTCGAGATGTATGTTGTAATTTATAGGGCATAGTTCCACGGGAACGCCCTTTGGAAAACTCGAAACATAGTGAGAAGGCCTGCGTTCTGAGCACAAGTCATTGGAATTGGGCACACATTGGAGGTGGAAGCCCTAGGTGCCAGTCAGTGATGTTGATAAAGACAATGAGGCTAGCAGAGTTCTACAGAAGGAGATCACCAAGGAGGAAGTAGCAATGGAGAAGGAGCGTTCTCCTCACCAGAGGGGTGGGCTCGGTTGTGGCGTCTTTTGCACGACGACTTGGTTCGAGGTCGCAGGGTCACAAAAAAACACTAATCTAGTATCTACATAATCACACAAGACTCTTCGGACCTCTCAAGCTTTCTAGTGATCTCGCCAGGTCCTACCACCTCTCTCTCATTGCCACTAGCACCGTCCATCCGAACTATGAGAACACCAGCATTGTGAGGGTCTAGTTCGGCCACGAGTTGATGGCTGATCGTGGCTCGATCGTTAGTCTTTGAGAGGGAAAGATATGGTGGAAAGTACACAAACTTTCGCATGAATTCTTCGATGGCTGGTTCGATTTTAGCTACTCCCCCGGGTGAATGAAGTCCTTTGCCTACACAATCGAAGATAGTAATGTGACAGTTAAAAAACTACGATGATGTGTCAGGACATACCGACGATCAGATGCAACTCCGAATCTCCTCGACTTTTAGCCTCCTGGATGGCCCGGTCGGTGTGGACGATGGCTTCTTTGACATAGAGACCGTGCAGATCTATTTCGCCGGGTTTGCTATCCTGGGTTGGAAGGGAAGGTTAGGAAGGCAATGGGTTGGAAGTCTAAGACGTCGCAGCCTACTTTATTGTTTTCTATCCAGGGAAGACCGTAAATGCACAATCTAAAAGGCGCTCAAGCAACCTAACTCACCGACAAAAATCCAATCACTAGCCTCCTTATTCAACTCCTCCATTTTCCTGTGATGCTCCTTTTCCTGGATCGAAAGGTCCTTAGCGAGAGCACCATCACCATTCTGGTACGCCTCGTGACTCTGTTTGGCACACCTGGCCATTTTGTCACCTTCTTCGTTTGCACGGGAGCGGAGAGAGACATAGTGCTCATTGTGTTGGTTGATTTGGTTTTGGTCCTGCAATGTTCAGATATGCAAGTTACTTTTAAGTTTTGAGATGACATTAAGCAGGGGACGAGCCTGATGGTGTCCAGGTCTATGTGGTGGTGAAGAAGCTGGGGGTGAGGGATGGTGAGACACGGGCGGAAAATGGGGGTGCGCTTGGCCATTGTCATGTGAGGGTGAATGTCCGTGAGGTGGTCTATCACCAAGAGGAGGATGCTGCTGATGAGGTTGGTGCTGACCTTGCCATGGCTGCTGCTGCTGCTTCGGCGGTGTGTGTTGCTCTTGTGTCGCTGACTGCTGGTCTCCACTACCACCACAGAAAACCTTGAGCAAACCACGGAAAATATCGCCAAGGATGGACATAATGGTGGTATTTTACGTAATATACACAAGCATGGGTCCGTGGGAACGGTCTCAACATTTTTGTGCTCCGACTCGGAGTCCACGTGGATCATATTTATTGATATTTATGTAAGCAAAAAAAAAGTCTCGGTGAGAATTTCGAACATTGATGCATCCCAGGAAGACCAGAACGGAACTCAAGGGTGATCGATCGATCGATGATCGCCCTTCCACGCTTCAACGGATGCATATGCCAGTACTGTTGATGTCAGATGAAATCATAGGTTGCCAGTGGCCATGGTATGCGGACGGAGCGGTGGGACGTACTTACATTCGGATTCTTTAGTCAATGGCATTGCAATATTACAATGGGAACCTGTGAAGTCGGAAATGGTTTAGATCAAACGGGCATGAGGTCGCGTAAAGCGCCTAAAAATTATCAGACCACGCGCAACAGTCTTGGGTCGTATACATTTCCATCGACCTTGAACAGTCTTCTGAATGTGTGGGATCATACTATTTCAAATCGCGCGGGGAAAGAACCTCCATCACTGCTACTTGTACCAGTAACTAAGTACCTCAAAAGTACCTTGTGAGTATCAAACATGCGATCGCCGATCAAGTTCAGGTTCAATTACAACACGGTGGTAGTTCACAGGCACTCAGGTTCATCGTCGCGGAAATTCTGCAGTCAGGTTCATTAACCGTGATGGACTGACGTACTTTTGCTAACCGAACCCAACGGACGGTCGAAGACACCGAACGCAACGTGTAATTGTAAATTTATAGCCTCCTTCCGGTGTCACACGATCGCGAATTACATCGTATCACACGGGGAAACTTGCACCTTGGCATCCTTTCGGAAGTCAGCGAGAGCACATGAGGTTGAAGAAGCGAAATAAGCCGGCGAATCAGTATTCAATAATATATCTGTGAAGATTACATAGTTATATGTAGAATGCCTAAATGAGGATTATTAATATTAACTTAAGTCGTATTGCTACATGTCACAATAAGCATGCGCGAAATGATTTCAAAGGGCGTTTTTCATGCCATCGCAAAGCGTGATTTCCGTCTCAACCGTGGTCCAATGTGGTGGAATATAAATCTGCAAGCTCAGTTAGTCAGTGAGTCCGCCAGTTCGTGTGAGCTCCCGACTGTAGAAGCAGACTTACGGCAAGGGAGCCATGATCGTCGTGAGTCCAGCGAGAAGTGATGTAGCACCGACAGTCCCCAGGCGATGATACATTCCTGCTGCAAATAATGGGAACACAGCAGCAAATGTCGATCGCAGAGCGCTATTCGCCGCCATGGCTGAGGCGGAAATAGGTCGGTATGTGGTCACGAGGTAGGTAAACGTCGATGTGAAGACGAAGTAGATCCCCGCGCCGAATGGAACGGAGGCGGTGATGGGGACTATCCAGTGGACACTTGGGTATGTGGCGAATGCAAGCCAGAATAATCCTGTATATAGAAAAAAAATCAGTTAAAGTTATGGAAACGGAAGAGGAAGTGAGAACCAATCGGGACCAGAATCCCACCGACTTGGCCCATGATCAGTCGGGTTTCAGGTGGGGGGTTTCCTCCGTATTTCGCACTTTCGCTTGCAAAAAGTCTAATACGTCCACATCAGACGGCGCGAACAGGCAGAACGCAGGGAACCTTAAAGTCACCTATTCCAGTATGGCTGGGTGGAGATGGCCATAACCATTCCGAGTCCTATACCCAGGAATGTCATGCCTGTCGTTTGCATGTTGAATCCGTGGCCTTCCTCGAAAATGACGGGGAAGGCTTGGAACGTGAGATACAGGATGCCAAGGATGAGAGCAGTCCTGAAATTGAGATATCAGATAAAATCCGCGAAGTATTCGGGGTTGCGTACCAGATATTTAGGAGCAAGGCCATTCGATCGAATAACATCAATTCTGGACTGACATGTTGACAAGGCCTTTTTAATAATAAGACGTCTCGGAAAGACTAACGGAAAGGTTTATAACAACTGATAACGATGGCGGTGAATAGACTTGTGTCTTTCTTGTCTAGAGCACTCCAATAATTGGACTCTCCCGTTGACTTGCGCAGTCTGTGAATTTAGATTAAGTTCCGATGTTCGTTAAAAAAAGCGTTATGGATATCACCTATGGGCCTTCTTTTTCAGGATGACGGGCACGTACGTTTCTGGAACAAGCTGAGGAAGCGATCAGACCCGTATGTGCTGGATATCCCAACTCACCATAAATAGTGCTAGACATTGTGCGAATACCCAGATCAGTTGTAAACGATAAGTCCATCTCCAATAGAGATGCTGTGATTGGTCAGATTCTCGTCCACCTGAGAACCGTTGGGACAACAAACCTGGTTGATATATCTGACATGCGCAAGACGTCACAATGAGTTCAATGCCGTCATCAGAAAAGGCACAAAGGAACGTACCCGCTAATTAAAGGGCCGATCACAGGGCCGATAAAGGGGGAGATGGTATATAGAGCCATGGGACTATACTGAAATAAGCACCATCTCGGATGCAACGTACAGGCTCACTTTGCCACTGTTGAATTAGAAAATAAATCGCTAACGCTCCCTCCTGCAACGCTCAGGAATGCAGAACCGCAGAGGCCAGTTACGAATCGAAAAATAAGATACACCACTGAGTGTGCGGAATAATAAATCGAAGTGAACCTTACATAAATTTCAAGAACAGGACTCACCAATATTCGGAGCAAATGCAACTGGCCATGAAAATAGGAAGAAGAGAGCGTAAGAAACGCGATAGACGATATTACGGCCGTAGACCTCCGACAAAGGGCCAACTAAGAGCGGCCCTAAACCTAACCCTTCGACAAATAGACTAAGTGAAAGGATTGTCACTTCGTGAGAGACACCAAACGCTTCCGCAACAGTCCGTTCTGTGAAAGTGGCCTGCAGACACAGTACAATTGAAAATTTTGAACCACGCCCGAAAAATCGCGCCTACCACTGAGGAAGCACAGGTAACACAGAGTGAGGCTGAACTGATAACAATGACAACAATCCATTTCCTCAGCGGGCTCAAGTTCTGAGGATCTTCTGAAGGCTCTAGAAGGACGTGAAAAGGGTCGAGCGTTGTTGCAGGGTCAATCTTTGTGACAGGTTCCTTTTCGAGATCCAAAGGTGTCAAGGTGGCGGAAGAATTAGTAGTCGACATCCAAGCTGGAGCGAAGTGCGAACGGGAGAACAATTGTTGAGGGGAAGCACCACACTCACCCACATATGACCTATGACAGAGCTTGACCCACATTTCGTATGTCACATGTAAGTACATAGATCCTCGATCGTGTTTAATCCAATCTTCTGCCGCAAAGGTTAGGCTCGGCAACGTTACACCGGCGGAACCCTGAACAACCCACGTGTCTAAAAAAACTCCAATCATTCCGCTTAATCGTCAATTGCGAAAAAAAAAGTGACTGATTGACCGCATAATCTTGAATGTGTGCGGAAGCGGTTTGGTGTAAACACGGATGGGCTGCCGGCGGTCACCCTACTCCTACTGGTTGGCCGTCATTTCCATGACTACACAATTTCGCACCGTAATCTCGCTGGCATGAATTGTTTCAATTTTACTTGGTCTCCGCTTGCCCTCGGCGGAAATAGTCAAAGGTGCCGATCAGACCAGGAACATCGGAGTTTTGCACCTCGAATATACTTCCGCTTGACCTATTTTATTGAACGACAACCCAAAGGTAGAAACAACCTGAATTTTCCATCGGAAACTGAAATTTGTATAGAAAGTGGTGCCTTACTCCCGCGTAATTATCCTCGCCCTGACAGTGCAACCAAAGCCTGTGACATGACTTGGGTGGTTAGAAAACGGCGAAGTGAATGATCATACATTTTCTGGCTTATATGTACAACCTAGTCTAGATAAAATTTAACAAATATGTTTTTATTCTGACAATCCAGAGTTACATAGTCATGTACATAAGAGGAAAAAAATGTATTATTGGTAGAACACAACTTAGATCTACATCAATAGGTGCCGGGAGCAGGCATATCTTGTTTGCAGTGATGATATTGACTCGGCCTGCCTGTTGTTCTGCTCCTTGGAAAACAGCTGAACTGAAAGGTTTCTTACCGTTTTTTTCTTTTCTTTCAAAGTCTCCGCCCTGTAATTTCATCGTTATTTTATGTACCTTGCGATCCACTTGTCCGCCCCGTATAGCCCCTGAGAGTGTGTTGTTTGGTGCTGTTAGTATTATCCGATCCTCGTTTGTGACATGTGACCGGCCGTGACTTCTCAACTCCAACGATACATGATTCCAATCTTCGTCAGCTTATACTAGATATACATACACTCGATTCATGACCACCAGGCCCCGCTCTCCTTAGACTAGTACTAACCGCACCTTTTATTTGGCTGCCTTACCTCTGTTACTATCGGCTGTTACCGCCAAACGCAGGCTGGTAGCTATATTCTCGGAAATCATTTCGATTGGTTGAGACTCCCCCTCCCTGCTCTCGAACATATCAAGCTGCTGCAATGAGTGATCATCTAGTGATAGCACGATTAGAGTCTAGACAGTGGAGCGTTGATTTCCTGGCTGATCACCGTGGCGCCCTTGTTTCGCATCCAATCATTACTTAGTACTAGTAGACAGTCGCTCTGCTAGTATTTGGATTCTGGTTCACTGGAGCACTCTCGTTGCATAGGCTTGGCCTTGTAGAGCCAGGATTTCTGGATTCTATTCAATTACGATCTGAAAGCTCTGGTTGGCTCAAGCAACATCGAAAAGACGTACGTTGTGATTTTGTGAACTTCCGGTGTCAGCTTTAAATTTTGTGTCCGGAGAATCTCCTAGAATCTCCGCCATTCGTATTCGCTTCAGTGCAGCTTGGTCATTCTTCTCAAAAATTTAAGTTGGTACAAATAAAGGATAATTGAATGCATATGGTGGGAATTTTACACTGGCATGTGTCCCGCAACCACTGCATGCGTAGCAACTCCCTAATTCCGCTCCGTCTCTCGTAACGAGTCGGAGTACCCGCGACGCCACTTCAGACCTTCGATCGACCTGCCACTGCTTGACATGACAACGCTTACTGCAATTCCCGTCTCGAAAATCACACAGCCGCTTGGTATCTGCCATCGACCGCCGTTCGCTCTTAAAATTAGTGCCCGAAAATTTTCTGAAACTTTCCCTCGCCCTTATTGCAAGATTCTAATTCTCCTCGAGGCGTAATCATGATTCACATGCTCGTTGTTGTAGGACTCTATGGGGATAGTGAAGAGGATTGTGCACACTAAAATTCCAGGTGAGCGATCTAACGTCACGATGAACGTTTTGTGGGCGTTATCTAGAAATAATCCACGTTGGGACCGCACGGCTATTTCGCATGGAAACACACCAAAGGCTCGCACTTGCCTCATTTCAAGTCCGATGGCAGTGAAGACGCCACATCGATCACAATATTCTACCCCTTCATTACAATAATTGTTGGCCCATAGCGTGCTGCAGGTTTGACGCACATGTATTTCCATGGGGCCGTTGTATGTAAGAAATTGCCAAAGTCTGTCATTATTTTTCACTTAGATCAACTATTTGTGACCCTGTACGTTAATTGTCGCTGGCAGATGGTTTGGATTGTGCTAGTTCATCAGAACTAACGGCATGTTCAACGCATGGAACAGAGCTGAAAGTTTAATGATTGTAGCGGTTGCTGCTCCAGAACAGGTTGTTGTTTCACGTCCACGAAGCCTATTCTCGCGGAACCTGTCTTACAAATGTCCTGGAAATAACCGGGGATTCACAATCTAGACAAGAAGTTCGAGCAATTTCAATCGTGCTGCTTTGAATTTGTTTAAATGAGGAATTGTCCGCTGAACCATTTCTGGTCTAGATCTTCCAATATTCGATACTCGACACGGCTCTCTCGAAAGGAAACTCCCCACCCCATGATTCCACATCTGCAAGACTATCATTCACCGCCATTCGCAGGTCATTCACAGCTTCGTGTGCTGATGTGAAGTCGCCGATTCGCCCACCATCGATTTCTTCTTTACAACTCTGAAAATACAACTCATAAGCATGGCAGTCAATGCGGTCAAGTTTATTCCTTGCCTGGATGGCCTGCCCGATATCGGCGTCAATCACAACAAGAATATCTGCCATGTCACCTTCCTCATCCCATTGCATTCCCACGGTAGCCCGCACCACCGACGCAAGGATTCCCAAACTCGCGAAACCCATCCCGGCACCATAAAGAGATCGTGCGCGTCGTAAAATATCGTTCAAATTTTGGGTAGGGACGACCTTTCCATCACGTGACTGCCTTGTGAAGAGAGTGTACGAGTTTGGCAGTGCTTTCGCGTTGGTTTGACGTAATCTGGCGCGTGCTGCTGAGGTGAAGCCTGAGGCGAGACCTGGAGTGCCCGATGCAAGCAAACTTCGCACAATGGAGCGCAGGCTGTGGCAGACGGTGAGTCGGTGGAGATCCCATGCAGAACCTAGAGTACTTGCTCGTCGACGTTGGCATTCGCAATAAATGTGTCGACCATGAGGTTTCTATTGACGATGATTAGAAGGTTATAGGCATGATATGAGCCGGATGGACCAACACATGACCCAGTGCGGGACGGATTTCATGCGGGCGGGGCGTTGTTTCTGGGGCGGGCATTTTGGGGAGAAGGTTCGGAGATGAGGGGACGTATGTTACTTAAGTGACTTATGGTCATCTTGTATACATTGACTTTATATACCGAGTTCCTTTCCCATGACAGTATCTTTTTTTTTCATGTTTTGAATCAGGGTTGGTCTGGACTGTGGACCATGATTTTGAAATTCTCGTTTGAGAAGATCTGATCTCGTTTTCGGTGGACTATTTGGTGACCGTAAAGGCTCATGGTCACGGACACCTAGTGTTCAACCGGTATCCCTTGATCAGTTCTGTTTCAGCAGCATTCATTTGCTTGTGACTGCATGTGATCGCAGCTTTTCCATTTTTCGCTCGACAAGAAACAGCATGCTTCCCGATTTCCAAACTCATAAAACGCCTTCAAGTTCTCGTTTTCCATTCTCCACAGATGGCACCATATTCCTCCACTCCGTCTCACGAGACCTTTTGTCTTGGGCCATTCACAACACCTCGAATATGGACTGGACTATGGCAACTTTCAAGCAATGCTTGGGGAAGTGCATCAGTATCCAAGATCCGTCGAGGAATGGCTCGTCATGTTGAAAAGGGCTATACAGCTTTTGGCAAGTCCTCAATTACCCCTCTTCGGCGTCCGCTGACCATCTTGTAGACATGGTACTTAATTCTGCGAGATCTTCTTGTTGTCCTTCTCACTCCGTATTCCTATCTATTGGTACGATCTGTAGGGTGAGTACGCTGATTGATCTGTAAGTTCTCGTTACCGACTGCATTCTCTACAGCCGACCATTATGGGAGCGCAGAAACTATTTTCGTGAGGTGTTCCAATTCAGGCTAGGTATCTCAGGCTAAAGACCTTTCGGCAGGGACAATTCCAAGAATCGCTATCTTCGCCAGAAAAAGTAGTGGGGGCGACGAAGTGGTGTGTTTTCAAGCCCATAAATCCTTCGCGTTTCGTGGTGGAAGCTGCAGTGCACGAACGCATGCATCGCATGCGAACAAATCATGTTGATCTTCTTCAGGTATTCAGGACTTTCTTATAACCATAACTATGTTTGCTGACACGTCGTGTAGTTCCACTGGCAGGATTATGCGGACAAAGGTTACTTGACAGTATTGCACACGTTGTATGACTTGCAGAATGAGGGCATCATCTCCGCGATCGGACTATGCAATTTTGACGCAATCAGGACTGACGAGATCTGCACACAACTTGGTCCCGGAGCCATTGTCTCTAACCAAGTCCAGGTATCGCTTAATACTTGTCGGTTCATGAATAGTCATCTAACGCTGTATCATAGTTTTCTATAATAGATACTCGCCCCCTCCATGGGATGGCAGATGTATGTGAGAGGCACGATCTGAAACTCTTGACATATGGCACGTTGGTGGGTGGCTCTGTGTTTCTTCTAGTTTCGTCCGGACATGATATCGTTTCACAGTGTGGTGGCTTCCTTGCTGATAAATGGTTGAATGAGCCAGAACCCGATCTCTACTCTGGAAATCTTACTCCATCTCAGCGAAAGGTAAGAATCAATCCGACATTATATCCTAATAATCAGTAACATCGCCCCAGTATCTCGATATGATTGTAAGAGCGTGGGGGAGTTGGGAGTTATTTCAATCTCTTTTGGCTGTCCTTCGTATCATCGGTGATCACCATGGCGGGCTAAGCATTGCCAATATTGCCACTCGTTGGGTCCTGGATCATCCATTTGTTGGAGCAGTGATTATCGGTGAGTGATTGCCCGCCGTTGCCAACAACGATTAGCAAAAAACTGATCATTTAGGCACGCGTATGGGACTCTCTGAGCACCCAGATGACAATCAAAAGGTTTTTGGTTTCACGTTAACCGACGAGGACAACTCTGCCATCGAGGCTCTTCTCCAGCACTCACACGGTCGAAGGATCATTACAACAATCGGCGACTGTGGAGCGGAATACCGGTAATGTAGGAAGGCGTCCGTTGTCAAACGATCCATTCTAAATCTATCGAATGATCTCAATTGCCACCGAGGATCCAGACTGGAAAAATCTGCCCGGTAACTTGAATGACCTGAATCAAACTTCGATCACTTAGGTAAATCTTTCGGTGTCTATCGCTTTATACAGGAAAGGGCACAGATAAGAAATGTAAAGTTACAAAAGCGTGGTAATGCGGTCGGTATTGATGAATTGAGGATGAGCAAATTGTGGTCACATTGTACGAGTCTATCAGAGTTTACTGACGGAACTGGAGGTTACAGAAGGGGGTAGACGTTGAATAGGCTGTAGTTTCCGTTTAATGTCTCGAAGAATGGTCGTCTTTGGGTGCCAGTCGCGAAAAGCGTCTCGCAGCTCGATAATTTCACGCGAGAAGAAATGAACAACACGTTCGTTGGCAATCAGATCGCGCAATGCCCATGGAATCTATCATACTTAGTCAAATCGCGAATTTGTACCAGGGTGTAGATGCGGACCTCATAATCATTTTGCTCACTTGTAGCATTGAATGGCTCAAGGTTAAGTTCAGGGTGTTCTTCAAGACCGTCGTTGGTGAGGAACAGGTATTTGACGGCTAATCTAAAAAGGACAATCAACACCAATCAACTGCCCTCCATAAATTGAACTTACGAATACGTAGCAAGTTCCTCGTAGGCAGTGGAATGACCGACGCCATTTAATGACCCGGCCGTAGCTTCGGATAAATGAGCCAGAAGACCACTATCGGAAACTCCAGAATTGAGAACGCGGAGGAGTAACACCAGAAGGTTGGACAAAAAGTCTGAAGAACTGTAAACATCGAGATCAAATCATCATCAAAAATAGATCACAATGAGAGATTACGCACTGGTATGCATCACCATCAATATAAAGTGCGCGGAGAATCAACGGGTGTGATACACAGGTGAATAAACCTGAATAGATTGGTACGACTTGGTCATTCAGTGAAGCTACATAAACCATCTTCGTCTGAAAACAATGAGATGTCGACTCTCGGAAAATATCATCAGGGGTAACGTACCCCATTATCCAGGACGTTACGTAGTGCCTTGATATAAGCTTTTGATACTTGACTCTCTGTACTCTGCGTGATGCTAGGTAAGAAAATAATTTGAAAATTGGATGACAAACAATCACCTGGAACTCAAAGAGTTCTCGAGCCGCAGTAGATTCAAAGTACTGGATGAAATGATATAACCTCAACCATCATGAATTGCATAGTGGCGTAACGACACACCTGAATATAAGGCTGAAGGAGGGAACTACTACTCAAATATCGCAATGGACCCAAATGAATGCCACACAATGCGAGACAGCATATCTTCTGCGGCTTTCGTATCGGCGCGACAGCGACACCTGCTGTAGAGAAAGGATCGACTGATCCAATCGCCTCCGTATTTCGTGATGTCCTGATATGTTGGTCGTGAATGAGGCGATCTAACAGGTGCGTCGACACAATGGAGCCTTGGGAATGCGTCGCCACGAAGATTGCATCTGCAGCATGAAGGTCGTCCAGCCATTCTTTATTGGACAGTATGCTCGTGTACAATCTACGAAAATTAATCACATGAGCAAAAACAGTACACTCATGTGTGGACAGTATAAAGAGCCTACTTCTCCACCCTCCGATCGATGGTGCCTTCACCTTCCAGAGGAATTGTGGTGACTTTCTTCAGTTTGACATTGTGCGTTGCTTGAAACTCTTCGAGGGCCTGCACCATCATGTTGACGAATTTTCCACTAGTCCCTGTAGGCTATGGTAAATCGCGGAAGCAAAAAGTCAGAAAATCCTAATATGCAGCACTATTGAGCAGGGCAACGACTCACTTCTCCCAGAACAGTCCTCATAACGGCACCTGATCACCGACGGCCATAGATGAAATCAGTAAGTTATCTTCTCGAATTTCACAATTGAGTAATGCGAAACCCACCGGGGAACCACCCATGAATCCCAATGACGACAACATTACTACACCCATTTAACACATCAGGATCCAGCTTATTGCCGACCACATCCCAAGCCCTCGGTAGTTCCTTCCCAAAATGCGCAAACTCTCTTTCCCTCGCCTTTCCCTTTCCCATCCCATCACCGTCGTCTTTTGCAAACAAGACCCCACTGACGAACTTCATCGTCTTTGAAAACGTTGATGTAGGCGGTGGCGGGACGAGATTCCGAGGTGAGGCGTGGAATGTATCTCCCCATGTTGGTAACACGAGGTTCGCCGGCGGTGTACGGGGCACGGGTGTAACAGTTCCCGACTTCTTGGATGGCGTCGGGGAGGCCGATTGCCGTTTGTTGCTGGCGGGGGTGTATTTGACAGTCTCGCGTATCACGGAGTCGGAAACGGTGAGAGGTGGCGCAGTGGGTTTGCTAGGTGTAGTTTCAGTTTTTTTACTAGGCGAGGCCGGTGGGTTATCTTTCAGTGTTTGTGGCTGGAGCTGGGTCCGACGCTCCGGAGCCTGTTTTCCTTGATCCTTGCCTTTGGCGGGTTCGGCAGAAGCAGCGGCAACTGTGGACGAAGGAACACTTATATCATCGCCCTTGTCCGTCGCAGGACGGAATTCTTCATCTAAATCTAAATCCATAACCTCCATCCCGGTCTCTTTCTGCGCCGTTTCCCCCCCTGTCACGCTCTTTACCACCAATGTCTTGGATGAAAAGAATGACGCCCATCCGGATCGATTCGTCGCGATAGTCGACTCGATCGGGTTGAGCCCCTCCTGCGACGAAGATAGGGATGATATAGTTTGAGGGACCACACCTGCCGATTGGGCGGTAGAAGGCTCCTCTGCCGTACGGGCAAGAGCTTCCTCCTTGACTAACTCCGACTGTGTCATCGCGTTCGTTGGTGATTCTGATGACCCTGCCCCTTTCCCTGCAGGGAGAGTCGTCGTCGTCGAAGCACCACCATACCAGGTCCATGGGGAATACCACGCTGAGGCCTGACTCTGAGAAGTCTCCGCTGAACGGACTGACGAAGGCCTATTCGTATGGTTATTTACCGTGAGGTATTTCTCAGCATCAGAATCACAGTCAATATTCAAGCCGGTCGACGTAGCATCGTTAGTGGGTTCAGAAATGACTGCTTCACCTGCAGCAGAAGGTGATCTTGCAAGATTGGCAGGTTTAACGGTAGGTGTATCACTTCCAAAAGATGATGGTGTGGGGTTCGGGCCGGAGCCGTCCGGAGTTTGTTCTAATCCAGCTCGAAGGGCGGGGGCTGTACCCCAAACAACATAATCCCACCATGAAGGTGAGGTAGGTTCACGCGTTTCGCGGCTCCCAATGCCATTCTCAGCGGATGAGGTGCTTTGTTGCTCCTGTTCCTGATCACTCGGCAACGAATTGGCAGTAGCAGCGGTTGTCGACGCTTGAGTCAGAGTCGCAGTTTTAGTTTCGGTCCGGTGAGCCGGTTCCGCCTCCGAGTTGGCAATGGTGCCTAAAATACACAAGATAGTCGTAAATGAACGTCATCAGATGAGCAGACAAACTTTGATCACCTCGATTCGCAACTGCAACAGCCTCATCCAACGGAATCTTAGCCCTCCCCAAAAGTGGAATACTCAGTGTAAACCGACTCGTTGATGGATTGAGTGAAGACAACCTCGGACGACCAGCTCCTTCTTCATTGGTAAATGGGCTATGTACAACAATAGGCGGGGCCGAAGCCGGTGGGGTAAGGGTTGACAGTGATGGAACCTCGTCGTCTAGGGAAGACGTAATAGAGGGGTGGCTCGAATTGAGGGGGCTGGGCGTGGTGGGCGATAGTCCGGGACGTGCGGGGGAGTTCGGGGTTGACGAGAACCACCCTCGTTTGGGTTGTTGCTGATCAGCAGTCGCAGGAATGGGTTGTGGTTGGGAGGGAAGAAGTTCTGGAAGTTTAGGTTGTTGCGTGGATAGAGCCTGCGGTAGTTGGGGTTGGGGTTGAGGTGGGGTGGGAGGTTGGACTTGAATTGAAGGGGACGAAGTAGTGGCAGTGGCTTCGATGCGAAGACCCCCATGATCTGGAATTTTCAACTGGTCATTTTGCGCATCACCGGCTTGAAATTTATGGACCTCGGCCATCCTGTCCTTTCCTTTCGTGCGAGAAAGGGATCCAAACCAGGACGAACGCCCAGGCGAAGAGTCAGCGGAGAGGGTAGATGTCTCTGGCTCCAAGGATGGAAAAGGGACGGCCATCATCGTGTTGGACTCGACATGGGGTGTTAATTCGGACGATGTTCCTGGAGATTCATGTACGGTGCAGGACTGCTGTGGCGCGGTGGTGGGGTCGAGGTATCTGCGTGAACTGGCAGACTCCTGACCCGCGGTTGTGCCGGCGGTACACCGAGTAGACTTGAGAGATTCAACAGATGTTTTGACTGTCGGAAATTTTGGCTCTCCTGCAATATCGTTGACCGAAATTCTCCTGCGATCCACTTCGTTCATGCTGGGTTGTAATCTTGACGATAGTTGTAAACTCGATATGGATGGCATATGATCGCGTGTCTGTTCCAGTGGTTCATTCGAGCTGGTAGGTTCGCTGGAACTGGTTGTCGTGGAGGGTGGTAACTTGGTGGTAGCTGAAGCCAAAGGCAACGGAGCGCCTTGTTCGGGTTCAGCGAAGATGAAAGAAACAGTTGCGGGCACAGACTTTTTGGATACAGACATGGAGCGCCAGACGGGTGTTCCAGGAAACTTTGTGGAACGAGAAGAACGTCGACTGGCGCTCATTGAGACCAGCCTGAGCCTGAGGCGCTGACATGCCTCATCACTGCGGTGCTGTGACCAAACACGTAAGCACCGACGTGTCACTGTCACGGGCTAAAAATCCGACCGACATCAGGAGCTCGTACTTAGAAGGAGAGAACCGGTAATGAACTGGACCAAGCAGACATTCCAGCCAGAGGCCAAAAATCATGCCAGGTTCGTGCAGGACGACCAGTGTTGCATGGGGTTGTGTATACAACATTTTCGGAAAAAATCTATGCCTTCCTAGTAGCCTACATGACATGGTGGTTTCGGCCGAAACTCCCATGTACAGAAATTGAAACCATACACTATAAATATAACGGAATTTCATCGTAATTGTGTCTTTTGGTCGTTTTTGCCGCTTTCGTTGTCTCCTTATCGTCTGGAACTCATTCCATGAAATTTGTATGTCCATGCAAAACAACCCTCGATTTGAAAAGAGATCGACATCAGTGCAAAAGCCGGGCTAGAACACACGTAAAATTTTTACCGGTAACCTATCAGGACCGGAGGAAAACAACGTAACACCCTCCCTCAACCTTATGTGAAACTCGGTGCGGTAGGATGGACACCGAATGCTGGCGACGGGAAAAACTTGGTGGATCCAAATTGACGACATACCACTCACGTCTGTCACCGGCAGAAAAGATTGCGTGAGAACGATGTGAATAGAGAAGAAGCTATTTGTGCTTTGCTGTTGCTGAAAAGATGGTCAGGAACTAAAGAAACTGAAGTGGCTACTCAAGAAGACGGCGTCTGTACAATACTCGCTTCTCTGCTGACAGATCAAACGGGCGTGGTATAGAGTGCGCGAATGTTTTATCGGTCTTGTGAACACCGTCGTGCTTTCCATGAGCATGGATAATGAGTGTGCTTATTGTAGCCAGCTTGCTGAGTTGAGCCGACCAAGGAGGTGAGCCGAGGGATAATAGGAGTATGGCCTGTAGAGTCTGATCAGGCTTGGAGACTAAGATTGAGGACGATTTGAGTATCGCGCGGAAAAACCTCATGTCATCTCCAGTGCCACATCATGTCGTGTTCGGACTCCAGAATCCGCTGTACGTTATTGAAAGAAGTGCAGAGGTGATGGATTCTGAAGAAGAGAACGCGAGGTTAGATTCTAAAGGAAGTCGGAGAAGGCGACGGGCTCGAATGGAAGATCAATGGAAAACATGATATTTGACCTGGAGCGGTGATGAAAAACTATCAATACATAGTTCTGGAAGATCAGGAACAACGACCTAGTTCCCGTTAAACCACTCACCAACCATGGTACTCAGAAACATCCCCATTCGTGGTCTAATTCATGATATGAAGTCAAATTCCCTCGGATGCCGAAGGGAACTCCGTCGAACAAAAGGACAGGGAATATTGAGCCACGACAAAGGTAATTGGACCGAGTTCGGGCTTGTGCAGTTGGAAGGAGATAATCGATAACCCCAATGGTGATCTTGGTCGATTACCGGTATCAAGCTCAAGTGTAACTCTCAAGTGCTGGACCTGCTGACCCGGAGTTACCCAGAATTATATATAAACACGTGACAATAAACCCACAGCACGTGGTCTATGGACAAGTCACAACAAGCAAAAATACTCACGACGATCCGCATCAGTAACCTTGATCCGATCCTAAAACTTTCATATCATATTATAATGGTCCTTGGCGAAAACTCGGAGGTGGAAGTCACTTGGATCAAGAAGGTTGAAGCGGAGTCAACGGCCCACGACACGTCCATTGACTGTATACTAGTACAAGGTTGGCTTTTAGAGTGAGGCTCCTAGAGACTAATTCTATTGGACGCAATTCTAATCATGAGCTCCTAGCCTTTGGAAACGATAGTAGTGGTTTCGACCTGCAATTTAGGAACTATCGTGATATGATTTGGTTTGGTCCTGGGAAGGCACTGAGAATATCCGAGAACTGGCACTCTCCATTCATCCTTTTATTGGAAAACCCTGCGCTCCGCCTGACTCCCGGACCAGATCCCTTCTTATCTTATGTCTCCCAGAAGTTCCTGATAATGCACAGTCTGATCCTTGTACGCTTTCCTGAGGTTCCGGTTCCGTTCTGTGTCGAAATGTTCCACTGAATGCTCATATGCGCCAGCTCCATCAACAGTATCACTCAACAACACCTACCAGCGATATTCGTGACCACAACCATGATTACGACGTCGACAATAATGGTTAGTGGCCACAGGTCGACCTCTCGCTTGTGAAAGAGCAACTGCACGCGTATACCTTATTTCCCAATTCTCTCGGCATGGTGATGTTAACGTTCTCCACCGTGACAGGTTTGGACCTCAAACGGTTTGCAATGATACAACCCCATTGTTTTCCATTCCACAAATAGCATGTTTACTTCGGAAAACAGCGATTCTTACACCCCCACAAAGTTGACGTACATTGTTGCAAGAACCTTGCCCAAAGGAAGGCGCATATTTTATTCTGAAATTGGTCCCTCAAGACCCCTGTGAATCGCAACAGACGTGAGGCCGAAGCTAAATGCAAAGGGACCTCGTCATAGTCGTTCAGGATAAAAAGAGGCTCAAAGCCAACGACCTTCCCTGGATAAACAGAGAACAGGGTCTACGAGGACACCAAAGTCAGCGGTATGTCTGCACTGTAATGACCTTGAAGATTCGTCTCACTTTTCAGGTACCGCAGCAAGCAACCATTCATCTTCTTGCCTTGTTGGCCCTTCACTTGCGGGTTACCACTCGTCCGTTTTCTTCCAGTACGCTTTACCAATTTCAGTCTTTCCGAGGTGCTTCAAATAAACACTATGCAGACAAGGACCTGACACTCGTCTTAACGTGGAAGATTGGGGTAGACCACAGGCTGACCTCTTCAACGATCTAGCGTTACCTCTGCTTGCTTCCGCGAACATATGCGTACTGGGTACAATATTCACTGCCAGGCCCAGTAATCATCATTGATTTTCGATGGATCCGGATCTCACGAAGAGCCGTCAAAGGGAGATACATCCGGCAACTACCAGTACGCAATCTGACTGTTGTTCCGATTGCGGTCTACAAGTATAATTCGAAAATTTTCTACAACTAGTGCCAATAGTAACTGATTCGTATGTGGCGCGTTCCATAGAATCTAGCAACGGACGGAAAAGTCTAGTGCGCTTGAATCCTTCTAGTTAGTGTGCCAACATGTTTTGTCAGGTCCACACTCGAAGTATGTCGATAGGACGTACTTGCCGTCATTCCCTCTAGCATCTACGGGGAAACACAGAATCGCACTTCAATCGGATGACCATCTTTACAATAGTGAGTTTCTCCTGAACATCATTGTGGAATTCCGACTGCTCGTCAAACCCCGCGTCAAGGACGAGAAATTGGAGAGGCACAAACTTGATTATTTCTGCAATGGACTCAGTGCTTGTGGGAGCAATTGGAAAAGGCCGGTATCTGTTATATGATAATATCGATCATTTCCTAATTCATATCTCCGCGAATAACATCGTAGATTGCCGGTTCTCCGAGATTCATTAGGTCCTGACAGTGATCCATTCTCCAGATTTCTTCCCGCGTTTTCGAGGCATTGGGGTGATGATATCATCGATAAGAACTGCCACGATGATCTGGAGCAACTTGAACGTGTTCTTGTAACAGGAACGCTCGTCATCGCGGTTTCTGTTCGTACATACACGATCGCCGCACAGCCTCTTTTCCGGTCCGTCCCTAGGTCTGGGCGGTTATCAGGATGTGATCCACTGATCCGATTATCTCGATGTCATACGCCATTGACTCGACCCCTTCCACCACGGAATTCCCGCTGCCTTTCGCGTTTGCACCGCACCTTCTATTGTACGGTTTAATGTGCGTCTCTAGTACGTATTCATGTAGATTGGGGCATGATGTGTCGATCGGATCTGAGAGATTCTGTGCGCACTACGGCTCCCGTTGGCATCAAGTGAAAAACACGTCTTGCCAATGAGCCAATGACTCAGGAGCAGTATACCTCGAGCCTACCCTACAGAAATAGATTTGCCTCAGCCGAAAATTAGTGTGAACCTCTGACCGCGTCGTGTTGGCCTCACCCTGCTATACCTTGATTTCTTTTTATTTATTGCTCGGCAACCTAAGCAGTCGAGGATCTCAGGATGAATGTTCTTTCCCCTTCTCGACAAGTTTACCGCGTCACGTGGAGTGAACTATTGTGACATAATGGTATTTTGTGAACGGGTATCAAGCACACGGATCAGTGATACATAACTGTTAAAGTATACGGGACAACAATAAAATAAAACAGCATCTCCGATGTCCATCCTTCCACATAGTTAATTTCTGGACAAGAGGTACATTAATGGTGGAGCAGAAAGATCGCACAGGACAAACCTGAGTCCTCATCATGTTATGTTTCAACCTACAGTCTCTTCTGATGTAGTGCCTCGACAGCCGCATGGGTACGCATATGCAATGCATTCTGACAGTTACAAGCCGGATTAGGAAGTACATAGACATCATCGGAAGCAAGAGTATTCGTACCTCCATACTGTATTTACCCTATCGCGATTTTGTAAGCTAGGACCCAGTTGAAAAGGCCGAAAATCATACCTTTCTACCTGATGCACTGACTTCCAAAAATTTACCTACATTGCTCGCACATCAATATGGAGGACGCAGTGATAGGCAAAAGCATTGCACACCTGAAAGAACGAGATCAAAGTGCTGCTGCGCTACATCTTCGTGACCCTGGCATGCCAGGAGCCGACCAAGCTCATAATCTGTGATCACAGCGTATATATGCCAGGTCAGTGAAAGAATATACACCGAGCAGGTATAAACGCACGAGCATGATACACCAAATGATGATCCAGCTCAATTTTCGGCCCATTCTCAAATACAGACTCAAACGATGCGACGGCCATCTTCTCCGCATCCTCCCTCGACATACTAACTTTCTCCAGTGGGTCGAGAATTGCATCTGCGTCCTACGATATCACCAAATAAAACCAAAGGTTAATCAGTCACCACGTTGTCACATGCAAAGGAATCGCAAACTGACGGGATAAGCGACATATCTTAAACAAACCCCTTCCAAGAACTTGGCAAGGCAAAAATCATCCCAATGCCCATGGCCATTTTCATACTTTTCTGTATCACCTTCGTTTTCCTTGAGCTTGTCCAACACCAGCTGGACTTCGGGGAGCATCTTCCCTGTGATTACCTCCCTAGGCGCGTGGGCGATCCCGAGGAACAAGTATGCAATCTCAAGGGCCGGGAGAGCGAGGCGATTGTTTTGCTTTTGGAATTTGCGGGCTTTGCGAGCTACAAATTTCTGTAAACACGGCCAGAAAGGAAAGGATCAATATGTGTAAATGAGGGAAAATGATAGGACGTATGACAAACCTCGAGAGGGATAGATTTCCCCGCTATTTTTTGTCGAAGGCTTGGGACTTGGCCCATCAAGTGTGCGGCTTCCTTCCGCATCTCAACATCCTGCCCGCCAATTTCCAATAAACAAACCGCCATCCCGTAAGAATATATACTTTTCGACCACTCCATACGCATCCATAAATTAGTCTAACATATCTTAAAGGCATGGAACGCTAACAGGAATACCCACAGTAGCTTCCGCCTGCAAATCCCTCCAACGCGCAAGAGACGCAGGAAGGTCCCACAATGCCAAATTGGCGATGGCTATCTCCCAGAATGAGATGTGATGCAGGTTCCTGTATTGGGTTTGGGACTCCATTGCTTTGGTGTAGAATTCAATTGCGCGGCGCGGTTGGGAGCAGGAGAGTCCAAGTCGGCCAGCCCCGAAAAGGAAGAATACGCCTGCGGTGTAATCGGGATGGTAAGCATTGGTATCAGGCTGGTGAAGCAGGTAAGAATGTACCATTAGGATACCGTTTTAGGTTCCAGTTGAGGATCTTTTGTGCCATCGATACATCTACCCCATCGAACGTGAAGCTCGAAAGAACCAAATGGAAAATGAGAAGTGCCATATCGCAAAGCGTCCTTCTTACGCCTTCCTCAGCTATGTTGAAACAATCAATCCACGAAAACGGAACGAAATGTCAAGTATATGCATACCCGTACGGATACTCGGCTCATCATTCTCTTTCGTCCAACCACCAGCTTTACACAGAATCTCCAATCCCGCATGCCGGTCGCCCCTATACCCGAACAACTCTACGATCGTCAACAATTTGGCCGGCATCAAGCTCAATATCAGATTGCTCATCCCAACCCCAAGATACACCCCTGAGCGGAAGTGTGCGTCGATGGATTTGTCCTCAAGACCCTCACCACGCGCTGAAGCCTCTGCATCCATCACTTCGATGAATTTACCGAGTTGACGGTAGATGCTAATTGTTGTGCGCATGTTCAGACTGTAAATACCAATAGTTGAGAAGTGCAAGCAGCTGTGAAAGTCAGAGCTGGAACTCACGCTTCCTTGACAAACGCCAACCAATCCCCAGAATATACAATACCCAAGAGTGCCTTTGATCCGTTCCATTATGAACGAGAATTATGAGACGAAACAAGATTCGAGCTCACCTTTTCAAAGAGACTCTCAGCATAAACTAGTTCAGCATGGCGTTCCACGGGTGTCATACTCTTAATGAATCCCACCCCAGTCGTATTCAGCGATGAAACAACATACCCTGCCAGACGCGACGTGATGAAAGCGGGTTTTTTTCGGTGCTGACTCGCGATGAGATTGCCCTGCTTCGTATGGGCTATCCCTGCCAAGAGGTCCTACGCCGTATACGAATCTATAAAGTACCAACGAGTCGTATAATGGAGCATACCTCGTCTGCATACGACATCAAGCCCTTAACGCATTGAATGAGGCCGTACCCTGTCGCGAAATATAACCGCTCCCTGGACAGGACGACCGAGCCTCAAAATCAATGTTCAATATAGGATCTATTCGACGCACTTTTTTTCATCGTTCTTATGGCAATAGTCCTCCGATTCGACCATATGAGACGCCAAGAATAGTTCCAGGGCATAGCTGGTACCCGGGAGATCATCGAGTGCGTCCTCGGGATTATAGGGCTCTTTCACAGTCGGTGGAGATGCGTAGATGGACTTGTATGATTCGGATGGCTCTGAGGGCGAGCCGATGTTTGAAGTTGCTGGTGTAGAAACCCCATTAGGACTGGGCGATAAAGAGTCATCTGGACTCCTCGAACCACCATCGCTGCCAGTGCCACTAGTACCATTGCTACCAGTGTCGAAAGTGTGTTGGCCAAAGTCAGGCCGTTCAGGTTCCGGTGTAGCAGATGTGGGTGATGCACTCATGGTAGTCAAGAAAAGAGGGCGCGGGGACTCAGGTTGCCAAGTTCTTGATATTCGGCCAAGCGCGTGGCGACCAACTTGAGGAGATTGAGCAGTTGTGGGGAAGAGAACAGCTGCCAAGGAAGCGCTTTTGTTGATGGGACCTTCACGTGCAAAAATAATTGCCTTTTTTAGTATAGAAATGGAAAGGAACGATGTTTTTTTGCAAACGGCAGGGATGGATTTTAACTACTTAACCGCAAGCTACTCAACACCTTCACCTGTCTTGAAATCAGTAATTTCGTTTGCTGCAATTGTCGTTGTTCCTCGCTCCTTCGAATCAAGTTCAGTCCGACCACACCGAGTCTTCTGCGATTTTAATTTCCGCCTCTTTATCGTATCGCCGTCATTTAACCCAAGCTTCCTTCATCAATTATATCTGCAAATCAATTTGACTAATAGGTACACCATGAAAAAAAATAGAGCTCTAAAAGACCAATTAATATTAGTAAAAGTAGCAGGCATTAGAAATTCGGGATGAGATTGAACTCTTGCTTGTGGGGAATTGAGAAAGAAAATCAAATACTCATTGCTGGATAGTATTTCTTCCTTGAGATTCCACAGACAATTTGCGATCGGGCATGACCGTCGAAGATGAAGCCAAGTTGGAGTCTGTTGGACGAGGATGGTCAATGGAGTTCCGATGGGAGCCTTGGTGTTCTATCTGCGACGCTCGAATGGGGTGGATGTGACAGTCCAGACCTGTGCTGAGATCCTGATAATTGCACTTCAAGGCTGCGGATCCGTTGAAGCAGTTCTCCGTGCTCTGCCTTCACCACTTGCACCTCCTCCACGAGTACCTTCTGAGAATCTATGTGCCGTCGCAGTTCTCCGTTCTCTACCTTCACCAGTGTCAATTCGTCCCTGAGTGCCTTGCAAGAATCCGAACAGGCCTGCAACAGTGTCTGTATATCATGACCATGTCTGTTCTTCATAGTCTGGATCGTGTCTTGCAGGCGCAGTTCAGCAGCATGACTGGCCGAGTCATGCGGTGTATCCTCTGCGGGACCGCCACCAAAATCGGCCCTCTCAATCAACATCCCCATGCCCACTTTGTCCAACCTGCCAACCAAACAATTAGTGAGAGCCCCGCCCCTTCCCGGATCAACCACGACCCCCACTTTATTATCCTCCCCCACAATATTGTCATCCATCATCTCCCGTTTCACCTCAGCATTAGTTGGAACTGTCCACACCAGTTCTATGCCTCCCATCTCTGCGCCCTTTCCTCCAGCCGCACCACCTTCCATCGTGTTCCCTCCATTATCATCAGCCTTTGTTCGCTCATCAGTAGCAATGGCCAAGCTACCGGCAACGACACTCTCCCTCTTTGGATCAACCACGACCCCTATTTTACTATCCTCCGCATTCTCCCACTTGACCTTAACATCAACTGGAACGGTCCACATCGAGTCTGTGTCTCCCATCTCCTCCACTTTACTTTTTCTGTCTGCACCATCTCCCAGACCGCTCCCTACAATGTTGTCATCAGCTCTTGTCAACTCATCGGTCACAACGGCCGATTTACCTTCGACGATGCTCTCCCACTTTGGATCAACTGTGATCCCTACTTTGTTGTCCTCCATCGCGATATTGTTCTCCCCTGTCTCCCACTTGACCTTAACGTCAGCTGGAACTGTCCATATCAATTCCGTGCCTCCCGTCCCCTCCACATCAGTTCCTCTGTCTGCCCCATCCTCGTCACCCCACATTGGCTCATCAGTAATGGCGGCATCTTGGTTGGAGCCTTCATCAAGTATAGACTCGACCATCCCTTCAATATCCTCGCCTGTTCCTTGTGTCTCGTCTAACTCTGGCTCACTAACGTCTGAGAAGCCTGCTAAATCCCCAGCCATGTCCATTCGATTTTCCGGCTCGTCGGTCGGTATGAGCATGTCCATGTCCGCTATACCCTGTTCTGCTTTGACCGCTGCATCGCCTGTCTTTGCTGGATAACGAGATCCCGTCGCATGCCAAACTATTTTCCCACCAGCAAGAGTAACTCGACGACATTTCCGTAACATCTCCGTGGCTGTGATCCCACCCAGGGCTCGTTTCTTATGCATCACAAACCCTTGGGGTTCGCTTTGAAGCCACCTGCCCCAGTCTTTATGAGAAAAGAAATTGAATTGATTAGAAAGAATCGGAGAACAGACGGAGCATCACATGCCTTTCTTGAGTGGATCGCTTGCATAAGGCTTTTCGCCGCACTCCTTCCAGAAATTCTCAACCCATTCGTCCCGACAGCTGAACCAATCAAGGTAGAGACGTGTAAGAACACGATCAAACATGGGACACCTCCAATCTCTATCCAGATCACCCCTTTCCGCTGCCTCGCGAGCCTGACAGAGGAATGCTTTACATAGGCGGGAGAGATGCAGAACGTCAAACTTATGAATCTCCCATTCCGAAGGCTTGTCATAGATCAGCTCTCGAAAACTTATCCACTGGTTGTACGCCATAATGAGCAGGGGGAGGCGATAGGCCCGTGGTATTTCCGTCGTTGTCCCATCGACAGTCCGAATGTTTACCCAAGGATCGGTCGTGTTGGAATTGCGTGGGGGCACATCGAAGGCATTATTTCTGAAATGGTTTACGAAGGCTTCATCGGACCAGTCTGGCCTGATATAGTCGAGCTCAGATTCGTGCCTCACGTACTTCGCGAGCCCGGATTTTGCGCTTCCAGGTTTTGATGACCCGGGGTGAGTTCTCGAATGGGATTTTTGAGCAAGCACGGGAGTGCGAGGAGGAGGCTTAGGACGTCGCGTTGAACGGCGCGCGTGTGATTGTAGCGCAGTTGGGGCGCGACCCATTGGAATGCAAAGCGGAAGAGCGT
>Ga0210383_10000802_pt1 | contig 28686 bp, 9 predicted proteins | sample IncBWC14OmetaG_FD_160072 | JGI IMG/M metagenome (GOLD analysis project Ga0210383, IMG submission 160072) | Forest soil microbial communities from Barre Woods Harvard Forest LTER site, Petersham, Massachusetts, United States - Inc-BW-C-14-O ... | reverse complement strand
CTCGGTACACCCCGGCGCGGCTATGCAAACCGCGGCGGAAATCGCGGTCGGCCGCCACGGCGGTCGCCCGCGACATGGCCACACGCACCCACCTCCCGTGCGCTCAGCGCTGCGGCTGCCACGTGGCGCATAGAGCTTTTCGCCCGGCGAGCACCAAACCCGACGGCCAAGACCTGGCCATCACGACGATCACGGAGACAACGTGAAACCCTCACAGCGAAGTGCCACGAGCTCCTCCGAGCGCACCACCGGCCTGATCGCGATGCTCGGCGGCTCCGTCCGCGCCAACGGGAGCAGTGCGCGCCCAGCTCCCCGCGTGCGCCTCGGGCTTGTTGCACTGATCGCTATCGTCGCTGCCTGCCTGATTCCCGCTCCGGCCCTCGCCGCCACCGCCCACGAACTCAAGTCGTCGTTCGGCCCCGACTGCACGTCAGCCACGCACTTCGGAGGCTCAGGGTCATTCGAAGGCGCAGGGACGATCGCCGTCGATCAACAGACACATGATGTCTATGTCGCCGACGCTAACAGCCAGGGGATGGGCGTCAGCCGCTGTAAAGCCAATGGCGAACCGGATGACTTCACCGCCGGTCCAGGAGCGGGAAGCAACCGTATACCCGGCTTTAGCTTCTTCACTACCCAGGGGTTCAGCCAGATCGCCGTGAACTCGACGAGTCATGTCTTCTATGTGGCGGATGGTGAGCATGGGGCGATCAAAGCGTTCGCGCAAGACGGTTCGCCCGCGGCCTTTACTGCCGGTCCCAGTGCGGGCTCCAGTGAAATCACGAGCTTCGGTGGTGCCGGCTTTGGGGAAGTGGGTGGCGTCGCGGTGGATGGCAATGGCGATGTTTATGTCAGCAACTACACCGCCGGTGCCGTTGATGTATATAGCTCGAGCGGCGAAGAGCTGACCTCCTTCGCCACGGTCGAACCTGCCAATCTCGCGGTCGACTCCGAAGGGGCCGTGTATGTCAGCGGCTTCGAGGCCGGAATCGCGGGCGTGAGGAAGTTCACCCCCTCGGCCTTTCCCGTGACAGCCGGCTCCTCGTACTCCGAAGCTGGAAGCCCCGTCGACCCGGAACCGGCCTATGCAATCGCCGTCGACCCTGCTAGCGGTGACCTGTATGTCGTCGAACACATCGACCTGAATGACTCCCGGGTGTCGCAGTTCAGCAAGACCGGCGAAGCGATCGGCGTGTTCGCCAAGCCGGGTGAACCGGGCGCTCTGAGCTACGCCGAAGGGATCGCGATCGACGGCGCCTCGGGCGATGTCTACCTCTCCGATCTCAACGGCGAACACCAGGTCGAGATCTTCGCGCCTCCGCCGGCGGTGGCGCCCGAAGTCGTCTCGACGGCGGCGAGCGAGGTCACCTCGAGCTCGGCGAACGTCAGCGCCGTGATAGACCCTGAGCACTTCGACACTCGCTACCGTTTCCAATACGTCACCGAGGCACAGTTCCAGGCGAGCGGCTTCGCCGGTGCGGGGGAAACCTCCGAAGTCGACCTCGGCTCCGCCGGTGAACCGCAGGTCGCCCACGGCTTCATCTCCGGGCTCACACCCGACACGGCCTACCGCCTGCGCGTGGTTGCCGAAAACGAAGCGGGCGAAGCGACGAGCGCCGAAGTGGTGGCGTTCAGCACCTTCGCGATGTTTGCCCCGGGGCTACCCGACGGCCGCACCTATGAGTTGGTCTCTCCCGCGCAGAAGGCCGGCGAGGTGTTGCCGCCTGACCCCAACGACTTCTACCCCAGCGACGGGAGCTGCCGCGAATGCCTGCCGGGCGTCGACGACGGCCAGTCGATGCCGATGCAGAGCAGCCCCGACGGCGATACGATCGCATACAGCGGTCAGCCCTTCGGGCCCGGCCTAGCCTCCGGGGCTAACGAGTACCTGGCGCGGAGGGGGGTAGGCGCCTGGAAGACGCAGCCGCTTAGCTCGCCGCTGTTTGGCGCGTCCGAAGCCCAAGGCTACGTCGCATTCTCGTCAGATCTCACCCGTTCGGTGATCTACCAGATCAGCCCGGCGCTCTCGCCTGAAGCCCCGACGCGCGAAGGTAAGAGCTTCGCCAACCTGTACCTGCGCGAAGAAGGAGTGCCGCTGCGTCCGCTGATGACGGTGGTACCACAGCACCGCAGCCCCCGTGAACCCGGTGGCCCCAACGCCTTCCACATCGTCTTCGCCGGCGCCAACTCGGGTACCGAATCGGCGTCGGCCTTCAGCCACATCCTCTTCGAGGCGAACGATGCACTGACCGAAGCGGTCCCCGGCGTTGCGCCCGAAGCGCCGGAAGTCGGCGCCGGCGAATCTGACCTGTACGAGTGGATGGGTGGGAGGCTTCGCCTCGTCAACGTGCTCCCAGGCAACGGGACTGGCGCTCCCGAAGCCGTGATCGGCTCCGGCACCTTGCTGGGGAGCGCCTTTGAGTCAGCCAACATCGATCATGCGATCTCCGCCGATGGTAGCCGGATCTTCTGGAGCGACGGTGCTACCGGGCAAGTCTATGTCCGGGTGGATGGCAAGACAACGTTTGAAATCCCGGGCCCCGGGCGCTGCAAGGAGAGCCTGGAAAGGCAGGAACGGGTCTGCTTCTTGACGGCCTCGGCCGACGGTTCCCAGGTGCTGCTCTCGAACGGAGAGATCTACAAGCTAAACGGCGATGAAAGCGCCTATGTGCCGAGCGCCGACCTGACCCAAGGCCTCGGTGGCTTCAGTGGCATCCTCGGCGCGGGCGAAGACCTCTCGCATATCTACTTCGTCGACACGAAGGTCCTACCCGGCCTCAAAGCAAACGCCGACGAAGAAGTCGCCGTGGACGGCGCGGACAACCTCTACGCCTGGCACGAAGGCACGGTCACGTTCCTGGGCCGATTGCTTGGCTCCGACAATGACGTCGGCTTCGGTCAGCGCTATGGAGACTGGAAGGCCTCACCCTCGAGTCGCCTCGCTCAGGTGAGCCCCGACGGGACGCTGCTGGCGTTCACGTCGCAGGCGGAGCTGACCGGCTATGACAGCCTGCCCTCGGGTGGGGGGATCTGTGACGAACAAGAACATGCCTGCAGGGAGGTGTTCGAGTACGACGCGAGCTCGGGAAGGTTGACCTGCGCCTCCTGCAACCCGACAGGGATCAAGCCGCTCGGGCCGTCCACCCTGAGTCTCATCAATTCGGAAAGAGAAACCACGCCGCTCTCGCAGCCACAGGATCTAAGCACCGGCGGGCGGCTGTTCTTCGACAGCCAGGACGCACTCTCGCCGAGAGACACCAACGGCCACATCCAGGACGTGTATGAGTGGGAGCCCGACGGCCTTGGTAGCTGCACGCGCGGAGGGGGCTGCGTGTTCTTGATCTCGAGCGGCAGCGGCCCCGAAGACTCGTCCTTCATCAACGCGACGCCGGACGGCGATGACGTCTTCATTGCCACCCGCCAGCAGCTGGTGGCGCAGGACAAGAACAACCAGATCGACTTGTATGACGCCCGTGTGGGCGGCGGTCTTGCCGAAGGCGAAGCGGCGCCATGCGGGGGAGAAGCCTGCAGGGGCCCGCTCAGCGGCACTTCGCCCTCGCCGGCTCCGGGGAGCGCTGTGTTCAGCGGCCTTGGCAACCTCACGATCGCGAATGCTCCGGAAAAGGCGCCGGTCCTGCCGAGGGCGCTGACGCGGGCACAGAAGCTAGCCAACGCGCTGCGGGCGTGCGCGAACAAGCCCAAGAAGCACCGCCGGGCATGCCGCATGCAGGCCCGCAAACGATACGGCCCGACGGGCCCCAAGACGAAGACCAAGCCCAAGGCTCACAAGGGGGGTAAGTAGTCATGCGTATGTCTCTGAAGACCGGGGGCGCCTGCGATATCCGATGTGTGGTGCTGGCAGCCTGCCTTGCGACCTGCGCGTGTCTGCTGCTCACCCCTTCGGCGTTTGCGAGCTTCGGGCTGAAGAGCGTGAGCGCCGTAGCGCGTAACAGGGACGGCTCGGTAGCGCTGCAGGCTGGCTCGCACCCGTATGAATATGTTCTCAGCTTCGAAATGAACGAGGACTCCAGCGGTGCCCTCGAAGGCACGCTGCGTGACTTGATCGTCGAACTGCCACCGGGCCTGGTCGGCGACCCGCAGGCGCTTCCGCGCTGCGGCGCCGCGTTCGAGGGCGAAGAACCGCACTGCCCGGGCAACACGCAGATCGGCGTCACGACCATCAAGCTAGTTGGGCTCAGTCCCGTCGAGAACCCGCTCTATAACCTGACGCCCGCGCTCGGAGTCCCGGCCAGCCTCGGCTTCAGCCTCAACGGGGCGACCAGCCTCCAGGAAGCTTCGCTGCGCAGCGGCGGTGACTACGGGGTGAGCGTCTCGGACATCACGATCCCGACGAGCAAGAAAATCCAGTCGATCAGCGAGACGATCTGGGGAGTGCCGGCGGACGCCGGACATGACCCGCAGCGCGTATGTCGCGAAAACAGCCATAAGGTCGAAGGCTGCCCGAGCGGGATCGCGGCCGTCCCCTTCCTCACGCTGCCGACGTCCTGCACAGGTCCGCTTACGACCACGGTGAAGGTCGACTCGCTGGAAGAACCTGGTGTCTTTCATGAATTGAGCGCCGGCTCGCTCAACGAAGGCGGCGCCCCGGCAGGCCTGCACGGCTGCCAAAGCCTGCCGTTTCAACCGGCGATCACGGCGCAGCCGGAAACGACGGCCTCAGACTCTCCCACGGGCCTGCACGTCGATCTGCACCTTCCCCAGAACGAAAACTCCGAAGGCCTCGCGACGGCCAACCTGAAGGACACGGTCGTAACTCTGCCCCCAGGCCTCGTCCTCAACCCGTCGGCGGCCGACGGGCTCGACGGCTGCACCCCAGCGCAGGTCGACCTGCATGGGGCCGGTGCGGCTGAATGTCCGGATGCGTCGAAGATTGGTACGGCGGAAATCCAGACGCCGCTGTTGGATCATCCGGTGACGGGCGGGGTCTATCTCGCGACACAGGGCGATAACCCGTTCGGGTCGCTGCTGGCGCTCTATATCACGGTCGATGACCCGCTCAGTGGTGTCGTGGTGAAGCTCGCGGGGGAGGTCGAACCGGACCCCGTGACGGGTCAGTTGAAGACGACGTTCCTGAACAACCCGCAGCTCCCATTTGAAGATCTGAACCTGGATCTCCCCGGTGGGCCACGAGCACCGCTGACGACACCTTCGAGCTGCGGTACGTACACCACGACGAGTGTTCTGACGCCGTGGACGACCCCGGAAGGCGCCTCGGTCGAATCGTCCGATGCTTTTCAGATCAACTCCGGGGCAAACGGCGCCGGTTGCATCACGAGCGAAGCCCAGGAGCCCCACGCCCCGAGCTTCGAAGCCGGCACAACGACCCCATTGGCAGGGAGCTACTCCCCGTTCGTATTGAAACTGGGACGCGAAAACGGCTCCCAGCACCTCTCGGCGATCAACGTCACCCTGCCTCCGGGGCTGACGGGCAAGCTCGCGGGTGTGACGGAGTGCTCTGACGCGCAGCTGGAGCAGGCCGCGGGGCGCAACCAGCCCGGCGAAGGCGCCACGGAGCTGGCGAGCCCGTCGTGTCCGCAGTCCTCTGAAGTGGGAGGCGTCACGGTCGGTGCAGGCTCAGGCAGCCCGGTCCTCGTCGGTGGGCACGCGTACCTGGCGGGCCCCTACAAGGGCGCCCCGTTGAGTCTGGCCATCATCACCCCGGCTGTCGCAGGGCCGTTCGACCTCGGGACCGTTGTGGTCCGCTCGGCGTTGTTCATCGACCCGGCAACGGCGCAGGTGACGGTCAAGAGCGATCCTCTACCCACGATCCTGCAAGGCATCCCGCTCGACATCCGTTCAGTCGCGATCGCGATCGATAGGCCGCAGTTCGTGTTGAACCCGACATCGTGTGAACCGATGAGCGTCACCGGCGAAGCCATCTCAACGCAGAACCAGACCGCGGGGTTGTCTAACCGTTTCCAGGTCGGTGGCTGTCAGGGCCTGGCGTTCAAGCCGGCGTTGACGACGAGCACGGTGGGGAAGGCCAGCAAAGCTGATGGTGCGAGCCTGACGGTGAAGGTCTCCCAGCAGCCTGGGGAAGCGAACATCCACAAGGTCGAACTGACGATCCCTACCGAGCTGCCGTCCAGGTTGACGACGTTGCAGCAGGCGTGTACCGAAGCGCAGTTCAACGCCAACCCTGCGGGTTGTCCCGCGGGGGCGTTCATCGGGACCGCCACGGCGAAGACGCCGATCCTTGGGGTTCCCCTCACGGGCCCCGCGATCCTAGTGTCTCACGGTGGCGCGTCGTTCCCCGATGTCGAGTTCGTGCTGCAGGCCAACGAACGCGGCGGCACCATCCGTATCGACCTTGACGGTAAGACGGACATCAAAAAGGGCGTCACGTACTCCCGGTTTGAAACGGTCCCCGACGCGCCGATCAGCTCGTTTGAAACGGTGCTCCCGGAGGGGCCGCACTCGATCCTCGGGGTGAACCTCCCGCAGAGCGCGAACTACAGTCTCTGTGGGCAGAAGCTCTCGATCGCGACGACGATCACTGGCCAGAACGGTGCGCAGGTCCGCCAGAGCACCCCGGTAGCGGTAGAAGGATGCTCCACCACCCTGTCCTTCACCCACTCCGTCAAGAAGCGGACCGTGACCCTGTCGATCTACGCCCCCGCCGCGGGGAAGATCACAGCGGGCGGCAACGGCCTAGCGACCGTCACGAAGACCGCGAAAGGCCAAGAAAAACTCACGATCACTTTGAAGCAGAAAAAGGCCGGCAAGCAGACGGCGAGGGTCAAAGTCGGCTTCGCGCCGAAGAAGGGTAAGAAGCAGAGCAAGACGGTCACGGTCAGCTTCAAGAAGTAAGGATTTCGGCGGGCGATTAGATCGGGTCTTCGTCCAACGCCAAGTATTGGGCGAGAGATACTCGTTTTAGGAGAGGGGGAGTTTCATGGTGCTGTCCGGGCGGCGTGTGGCTGGTGTGGCTTCTGCGGGGTTGATCTGTATCGCCTTGGCCATTTTCTTGGCCCCGTCCTTCAACGGCGGGCAGGATTCATCGGCGGCGGGTGTCCCCGCTCCGCCTTGGTCGCTGGCGGATGATCTACTCGCCGTCCCCGGCGTGCAGAGCCTCGACGGGGGGCAGCAGTTGACCGATCAGATCCAGGCACAGCGCCTGAACCCCGCGGCGGTCTTTGCCCGCGAACGTTCGCGTACCGCTTTTGCGCACCTGGGCGATGCTGGCGCCGCGCGGGTTGTGCGCGAACAGCTGCCGAGTGTCCTTGCCGCAGCGCCGACCGGGCTCGCGCCGGGGCTCGAGGGCGGGCGTATCGAACGGTACCTGAGCAACGATTCCGCTCGGCTGGCGCTGCCCGGCGGCAAGCACGCGATGGTGGTCTCGACGGGACCGATCGCTACGAAGGGCGGCTCCGGCGCCTATCGTTCGCTCGACCTCAGCCTGCATGAAGCCCGCGGCGGGTTTGTGCCCGCGGACTCGGCAGTGGTGGTGCGCATACCAAAGACGCTCACGGCGGGCGCGGAGATGCCCGCGAGCGGGGTTTCGTTGACGCCGGTGGCGGCGTCCGGGACGCCGTTGCCGGGCTCTGGGAGCCTCGACGGCTCGGCGGTGCTGTACGCCAACACACAGACAGATACCGACACGGTGATCAAGGCCACACCGAGTGGGTTCGAGACCGACACCGTGCTGCGCTCGGTAGACAGCCCCGAGGAGCTTTCCTTTCATGTGGGGCTGCCCGCGGGTGCCGTCCTCGAGCCCAGCACCGGTGGCTCGGGCGCTACACGCGTCGTGTCGGGCGGAAAGACGATCTCGGTCATCCCGACGCCCACGGCACAGGACGCTGAAGGCGCCGAGGTGCCCGTCACGACGAGCGTATCGGACGGCGACATCCACCTAGTGGTCGTACATCGCGGGCGTGACTACCGCTATCCGATCACCGTCGACCCGACCGTCATTGATTCGGCGCTTGAGCAGGAATATGGCGCCAATTGGAGAGGGTCAAGCCTCGAAAAGCTCATCAGGGGAGTCCCAGAGGAAGGTTTTAAATTCGAAGTTCTGGTTCAGCCGCTCTATCAGGTTAACGAATCGGGTTATGTGCTTTATCCTACCCAGGGTGAATCGCATATCTATGCGGTGAACATGGAAACATCGGGCAGTGTGCCCGCGAACGTCGAAAATCACCTAGCCATCATGGGGGCCGGGGAAGGGGGCACCGGCGCTTGGGAAGCGAGCGTGCCGCTGGCGAAAAGCTACGGCAGGACCTTGGTCGGGGTGTGCGTGATCGCCGGCTGCTCGTCATCCGCCGGTTCTGCCGGGAACGTCGCGGCATACTGGGTCAACGCGACTGGTGCCTACGCGGGAGAAACGGGAGCAGACGTTCTGTACGCGGCCTCCGTGTACATAGCCCAGAACAATGGCCCTTCGGCGTCATTCGACACCAGTCACGAATATCTTTCCGGCGCAAAGAAGAACGTCCTCTACGGAGGTGGGAGCTGGATCAGGGAAGGGGCAGGCGCGGCGGAAGTCGATACGAGCGATCCGGGCGTCGGCGTCAGCAAGGGCGTATATACGGTTACGGGTGGAGCGAAATGGACGGGAAAGTACCTATGCGCGGGGCCTGTGCAATGTCCGGAGGTAGCCGGCCAGCAGATCACCCTCAAAAACGCCAACTCCGAAGGCTCGACTGTGACGCTCCCGGATGGCGAACCGACGGTCGAAGCCCAGTTTTTCGACGCGATGGGCAGCGCCTCCGCTGTAGTGTCGGCAAAATTGAAAGTCGACGGCACCGCGCCGTCGGTTCAGACGGTGTCGGGATTGCCGGAAAGCGGTGAAGTCGGCGACGCCTACCACGCGCTCAACCTGACCGCGAAAGCCACTGACGGCTCCGGTTCTACGCCCAGCTCCGGCGTGGCATCGCTCAAGCTCGCGGTCGACGGGCACCCAATCGGCTCGCCGAACGGCTCGTGCTCGCCGGGTCCGTGCACTGCCACGGGCGAATGGACCATAAATGCCGAAGAATTCGGCGCTGGCAAACATGTCTTCACTGTGATCGCCACAGACGGCGCTGGCAATGTCGGGCAGTCGGCGGAAACACCGTTCACAGTGCATCACGCTACGCCGACTGCGTTCGGTCCGGGCACGATCAATCCGGTGACCGGAGACTTCGACATGGAAGAATCCGACGTGTCGATCTCGACGTCGGGGCCGTCGCTGAACGTGACACGGAACTATGACTCGCGGAACCCAACCGCTGGAGCGGAAGGGCCGTTGGGAGCGCCGTGGAGTCTCAGCATCGGTGACGCGCAGCAGCTGACGCGCAATCCGAGCACCAAAAGCGTGATCCTGACGTCTCCGAGTGGCGGGTTGACGGCCTTTGCCTACGTCAGCCCAGGTCATTACAGCTCGCCGCCGGGCGACAACAACCTCGTGTTGAGCGCCAATACCGGGGAAACCGAATTCACGCTGGCTGACGATGGTTCGATCACGACCTTCGCGCATACGAGCGGCGACAGCGAAAACGTGTGGCGTCCAGCGATCTCGACGGGTGTGGGCGGCACGAATACGAGTCGGTACAGCTACCAGGTCGTCGGTGGTGTGGCCAGGCCGGTGCAGGAGCTCGCTCCGGTACCGGCGGGTGTGTCGTGTTCAAGCGGACTGGTGCGTGGTTGTCGGGCGCTGACGTTCGTGTATGCGACAGCAACGACGGCTGCGGGCGAAGCGCCGGGCGAATGGGGTGAATATGCGGGGCGTCTCTCGAAGGTGAACTTCACTGCATACGAACCGGTTGCCAAAGCGATGGTCACGAAGGCCGTGGCGCAGTATTCCTATGACACGAAAGGCCGTTTGCGCGCCGTTTGGGATCCGCGCGTCTCGCCGGCGCTGAAGCGGACGTTTGGCTATGACGCCGAAGGGCATCTGACGGCGGTGAGCGCCGCGGGGCAGGAGCCGTGGATCTTCGGGTACGGGTCGGCGAGTCTTGACGCGAGCGCGGGCAGGCTCGTCACGGCCGGTCGTCCCGTGGCCACGACCGCGCTGGGGAACGGGGTCGCGCCGGCGAACACGGTAGCGCCGAGCATCTCGGTCTCGCAGCCAATCGTCGGGCACAGCATCCAGGGGTACCCCGGCACGTGGTCGAACAGCCCGCTGCGCTACGGCTATCAGTGGCTGCGCTGCAACGTCTCCGGCGGCGAATGCGCGGTGATTGGTGGGGCAATCAATTCCGCTTACACACCCGTGACGGCCGATGTCGGACATACGCTCGTCCTTCGGGTGACCGCTGCGAACGGTGGTGGGTCAACGGTCGCGTCGAGTCTTGCGACGGCGGTGTGCCTGAGCAGCGGCTCGGAAGGATCGCCCTCCAAAGGCTTGGAAACGGCCCTCCCGCAGTCGGCGACGTCTACGGCCGAGTACGGTGTCCCTGTCTCTGGTGCGGGCGCGCCGTATGCGATGAGCAGCTCCGAAGTCGCGAAGTGGGGGCAGACGGACGTCCCGGTCGAAGGGACCGCGATGTTCCCGCCGGATGAGCCTCAGGGCTGGCCGGCGAGCGACTACAAACGCGCGACTATCGAATATCTGGATAGCGCGGACAGGGTCGTGAACGTCGCGGAGCCCGGTGGAGGGATAGCCACGAGCGAATACAACTCCTACAACGATGTGACGCGTACACTCAGCGCGGATGACCGGGAAGCGGCGCTCAAAGAAGGATCGAAATCCGCTGAAGTCTCGCAGACGCTCGACAACCAGAGCACGTATGGAAGTGAAGGCACGGAGTTGTTGAGCACGCTTGGGCCGCTGCACTCGGTGAAGCTGGCCAGCGGCGCGTCGGCTGCCGCGCGCAAACACACGGTCTATAGCTACGATGAAGGCGCGCCTGCGGGAGGTCCTTACCGGCTCGTGACGAAGGTCACTTCGGGCGCTCAGATAGCGGGTGAACCCGAAGCCGACGTGCGCACGACCACGAAATCCTATGCGGGTCAGAACAACCTCGGCTGGATCCTGCGCAAGCCGACCGCGACGCGGACGGATCCGTCGGGGCTAAAATTGACTCACACGACCGTCTATGATCCGGTGAGCGGCGATGTCACCGAAACGCGCACCCCGGCCGCGGGTGCGCCGGGCGAAGAAACGCTCTCATCGGGCTACATCTACAGGTCGACGTTCGGGAGCCTTGGCTCCGGTAACGGCCAGGTCTCCAAACCGCACGGGATCGCGATCGACAAAGAAGGCAACGTGTGGGTCTCAGACACGGAAAACAACCGTGTCGAGGAGTTCTCCTCCGGAGGCACCTTCTTGCAGAAGTTCGGTACGCTCGGCACGGGCAACGGTCAGTTGAAAAGCCCAGCGGGGATCACGATCGATGGTGAAGGCAACGTTTGGGTCGTCGACTCCGGCAACGACCGTGTAGAGGAGTTCTCGAAGACGGGAACCTATCTATCGAAGTTCGGCACAGAAGGCAACATTCCCACGGGCGCCTATTTCAAATCCCCGATGGGGATCGCATATTCCCCGACGCTCTCGGGAAGACTCTATGTCGCCGACACCGGCAACAACCTTATACGTGTGTTCAATCTGCAAGGCGGATTCGAACATACGCTGGGGGTGATTTCGGGCGGCAGCAAAGCCGAAGACTTCGAAAAACCAGAAGGCGTAGCGATCGACTCTTCGGGCAACCTATGGGTCGCGGACACCGATAATTCGCGTGTCCAGGAGTTCACAGCCGGAGGCGGCTATATCCAGCAGATCGGAAAAACAGGCCAGATTGTGCATAATCTGTACCTGCCGAGCGGGATTGCTGTGGATTCGAGCGGTAACGTGCTCGTAACCGACGGCAAAGGTCGGGTCATGACGTACACCTCGGCTGGCGTGTTCGAGTTTCAATTCGGGAGCGAAGGAACGGGCACTCAGAACATGAAAATCCCCGCGGATCTCGCGTTGGACGCTGTCGGGGACGCTTATGTCGCCGACACCGGCAACAACCGTATGCAGAAGTGGTCACCGGCGGCGCTCGTGCACGAATCCTCGGGTAGCGGCGGCACACACGGGAAGCAGACGATCTACTACACGGCCGGTGAAAACTCGCTCGTGGCGGCGTGTGGCGAACATCCCGAATGGGGAGGTCTGCCGTGTGAGAAGCGGCCCGCGGCGCAGCCGGAAACGAGCGGTGTGCCGAACCTGCCGGTGACGAGCGTGACATACAACCTGTGGGATGAGCCGCTGGTCTCCACCGAAACGGTCGGTGCCAGCACACGCACGACGACCAATACCTATGACGAAGCGGGCAGAGGTCTGACGAGCACGGTCACCTCCACCGTGGGAACGGCGCTGCCGACGGTCAAAACGGAATACAATTCCGAAACCGGGTTTCCAATCAAGACGAGCACGACGGTGGAAGGCACGACGAGAACGATCGAACGCGTCTTCAACAGGCTGGGACAGCGTACGTCCTACAAGGATGCCGACGGTAATACGAGCACGGCGGAATACGACATCGACGGGCGTGAGATATCCGCGAGCGACGGCAAGGGGACCCAGACCTTCACTTACGACCCGACGACGGGATTCGAGACGAAGCTGGTGGATTCCGCCGCGGGCACGTTCACGGGCGCATATGACGCGGAAGGCGATCTCCTGACGGCCGGATATCCCAACGGCATGAACGTCAAACACGCCTACGACGCGGCCGGCGATGAAACGGGTGTGGAATACGTGAAGACCACACATTGCACGACGGGCTGCGTGTGGTACAGCGAGACCGAGGCGCCGTCAATCCATGGGCAGGCGTTGAGCGAGACGAGCACGCTCGCGAGCGAGTCCTACACCTACGACGCCGCGGGCCGGCTCACGAAGGCACAGGACACCCCGGCGGGCGAAGGCTGCACCACACGGATCTATGCCTACGACGAAGAAACGAACGTCCAGAGCCTGACGACGCGGCCCCCCGGCGGTGAAGGGAAATGCGCCACCGAAGGCGGAACCTCCGCGAACCACAGCTATGACACGGCGAACAGGCTGACCGACACCGGGATCGCCTATGACGCGTTCGGGGACATCACAAAACTCCCGGCGGCCGACGCGGGCGGAAGCGAACTGACGAGCGCGTTCTATGTCGATGAGACGCTCGCGAGCCAGTCCCAGGCCGGCGAGACGATCGGCTACTACCTCGACCCGGCGGGTCGCACGCGCCAGAGGGTCGCGACCGGGACAACAAACTCGACGACCACCCTGCACTACTCCGGCGAAGGTCGCGCCCCCTCATGGACAGAAGACACGCTCGGGAAATGGACGCGCAACATCCCCGGCCTAGAAGGAGGCCTCGCTGCGGTGCAGTCCAACGGCGAAGCACCCGTGCTGCAGATCGAAGACCTGCAGGGCAACATTGTGGGTACCGCTTCGCTGAGCGAAACGGCCACGGGATTGCTGTCGAAAAGCTACTCCACGGAGTACGGCGTACCGCGCACCAGCAGTCCTGCGAAGTACTCCTGGATGGGTGGCGAAGCGCTGGCGACCGAACTCCCATCCGGGATCGTCGCCATGGGGGCGCGCTCCTACGTCCCCGAGATCGGCCGGTTCCTGCAGCCGGACCCGATTGAAGGCGGATCGGCGAACGAGTACACCTACACCTACGGCGATCCCGTCAACACCTCAGACCCAAGCGGTGAATTCACGGTCGCGACCCCGGACTGGGTGAACGGGTTCCTCTCCGAACAGGCCGAAATCGCGACCGAAGCGGCGATTCAAGCGGCGATTCAGCGCGCCGCGGAAGAACGGGCAGCGCGTGAAGAAGCCGAAGCGGCGGCCCAGGAAGCGTATATAGCCAGCATCGAAGTGAGGGCCAGTGGGGGTCGCTCTGGTGCTCGCGGAGGACATGGTGGAAGCGGGCGGGTAAGCGGAGTAGTGCTTTTGAGTTGTAATCAAATCTTTTGCGAACGCGGACCAATAAAGATTCACTGCGACAGCGCGTGTTGGAGAAAAAGGAATCGGGAAGAAGAACGACGCAAGGAAAACGAAAAGAGACAAAAGGAAATTGGCGAAGAAATTAGGCATAAGCTAGAATGCGGCGAAACGGTGGAGTCCTCCTACTACGGCGGATCCCGGGTCTGGGATACGATCGAAGGGTCGGCTAAAGAGGGGAAACGAGCCATGGTGGTTTGTGATGGCGTTGAGGCGCCGGACGATCCTGGGGGCGATCTCGACTGACGGCCAAGCGAGTCCGAGAGTAGTCGGGCCGGCGCACCGCTACGACGTGACCGTGTTCGAGCTTGCAGACGACGGACGTTTCCGGCGGATCAGGCCCGTTCGTGAGTCCATGGCTGGTCCTGATCGTCGTTCTTGGCGGCCGGAGGACGCGCAACTCGCGTTCGCCGGCGCAGTGCTCCCCGACACCGTCCACTTCGGCTCCCAGCTCGCGACCACCGTGCCGCTTATCGTGAGCGTGCCCGGCGTCCCGACGTGTCCGTGGTGAGCGTCACGAGCACAATCGGCCCGAGCCATCTCACCTACTACAAGCACGTCCACGGCCGCCGCGTATCGTTTCATCCCCGCGGTGTGGCCGTCCCTGAACGCTGCCCCCGCGGAGGCTTCCCTTTCGCCGCCGACTTCACGTTCCTCGACGGCAGTCACACGAGCGCCCAGACGACGGGCCCCTGCCCGCCGGCACGTCACCACTGAGCGTCATGCGCAGGCCGGGCGTACAGCCACTTCAGGCGGTCACCGACAACCATGTCCCTATCTCGACACCGTCGCCGAGCAGGACAGTGACGATCCCATCGCGAATGGGCGCCAGTTGCACCAGGCGCTGCTCGTCGCGCTCGACCCTGTAATGACTCGCACACCGGGTATGAGTCGTATACCCGGGCATTCAAGCCTCGCCAAGTCGCCTAAGGTCCTCCAGATCTTGCGGGCGCCCGGCGGCGCGCTTCATTGCGCGCAGGTGCTCGAGGCTGCACACTCGCACCGGTATGCCGTCTACCTTTCCCTCGATCGCGTCTGGGCTGAGCTCGCCGTAGAGATCTTCGGTCTCGGGCCCAGTCAGCCACTGCATGACATCGAGGCGCCCGAAGTCCGTCAGCAGGCAGAAGTTTCCCCCATTGCAAGATCCGAGGCGCGCGTCGGGTCGGCCGGCATCTCCTCAGCAGTGAAGTCGCCCGTGTCCAAGATGCTCGCGTTGAGATCTCGCAGCAGCTCAGCGAGTCTCCCCAGGTTCCCCTGACCAGGGTTCGGGACGACGTCGAGATCCTTGGTCACACGGATGAAGCCGTGCGCGTTCACCGCGAAGCCACCGACGACGATGTGTTCGATGCCACGCTCGTGCAGGGCTCGCAGCAGCGGCAGGGGGTCAAGCGCGTCGGGCATGGCGGAACGCCTCGGAGAAGCGGTTGGCGAACTTGCTCAGCGCAACAGCCTCTTCCAGGTTTGAGCTCACGCCACGCGCACGGTCGTGAGCAACCTGAGCTTTATTCGCTCGCTCGTTACGGGCGATCTCCTCGGCTGTCCACGGGCCCTGTGGCTTTGCTCTCCGTTTCGTCGTCATGCCCAAATTGTAGCCAGCGACTCAACGTGAATCCCCGGCTCCGTCGATGTTCGAGCTGACCGATCTCGTAAGCACTACCCGGCCGTCGGCGGTGAGCCACGCGCCTGCGCGACGGCAAGGTCTCGAAGCGATCCACGGGCCGCTACCAACAGACCCGATCCCGGGCTCGATCAGTAAGCCACGGTGAGGCGACGGTCACGCGGCGTCGGCTTGCTCCGATAGCGTGGCCAACCGCGCGTACTGCTCGGAAGTCTCGCCGAGGATCTCCCGCACCCAGCCGAGCGCCTCACCCGCGTCGATCGCTGTTCCCCAGGCGATCATCTCTTCCACGTCCAGCCAGTCCTTGGGGCGGTCGAACACAACCTTGCACACTGTCAGGTGCTCGGAGCTGAGGATCGGGATCCGCACCGTGTCGGGCACGATGTCGCAGTCCTTGGTTCCCCGCACGACGCCCCACGAACCCAACGCCAGACCACCGATGACGACAAAGCGCACCTCCGCCTGAACGAGGCGGCCAAGAAGCTCATCGAAGAGCGGAGCGCTCAACTGGCACGCCGGGCAGCATCACGCAACTCGAACAGCTTGCGTGCCAGCAAGATCGTCTCTTCGAGATTCACCGCGAGCGGCCGCTGCCCGTCCGCTCGCAGCCGCAGCCGCCGCACACGCTCCCCGTCCAGGTCAGTCGCTTGCTCTGCCGTTCGTTCAGCCATCCAGCCAAAGAGTACCGGGCTCTTCATCACAGTTGAGCCGCCTGACGCGGAGATCAGCAAGCACCTCGGCTAGAGTGGGTCATAGTTCTGTGTTGATGTGTACCTCGTCGGGGCATTCATGGCTGCCGTTGGGGAAGAACTTGCACTCGTAGACGATGGGCTCGACGGTGAAGTTGGGCCACTTAATTGCTGGAAACCATTCGATGCCGGCGAAGGTCCCGCTGATTTCGTTCTCGTCCCATTCGAATCGGCAGTGGTGTAGCCTGCGGTTGTTGTTCGCGCACTTCATCAGCTTGTCGCCAGCGTCGTAGAGCCACTTGTACGCGTCGTCGAACTCCGATAGGGCGTCGCCCGTGACTTTGCCGAGCAACTCGAGGAAGTCGCTCGGCAGATCGAATATCGAGAGGACCACCGCCATCGATTCCGCTTCGAAGAAGCTCTCGGCCTTACTTTGGGCTTCTTTGAGGTTGTAGAACTTTTGTTCCCACGGATCGACGACCGTCCCTTCGGCTGCTTTCTCGGCCGCTTCAAGCGCCGCCTGTTCGCGGGCTGCTTCTAGGCCCGGGGCTTCGGCGGCCTCGCGTGCTGCTCCCTGCATGTTCCACGGTTCCTCCTGGGAGGTATAGGGGGCGCCTGCCCCGGAGCCGCCGGGTAGGCCGGGGGCCTCGACCGCTTCGCTTTGCAGCGCCCGCCCGGTCTGGGGGACATATGAGGTCGCGCCGTAGGTGATGACACCGCTGGAGAACGAGCTTTCAAGGCCCACCGCACCGAGATACGCGAACTTCGGCGGGGCTTTTCCGGCCTTGGGGACCCCGAATTCGCTGCTGTTATACGTCGAGAGGAGTTTCGTTTCCCCCGCTTTGTCGCCGATCGTCGCGACCACGTTGCCCTCCAGGTCGTGCAGCTGCAGTATCGGCGTTTCGCCGTTGGTCTGCGTCGCTAGCAACGTCCCGTCGACACCGGCGATGTTGCGCACCCACTTTTCTGGTGTTTCGCTCCACGCGACCGCTTCGCCCGGCCCGTCGTAGTGATCGACCGTTTTGATCGACCCCGAGATGAGTTCCCTGGTGCGGCCTTCCGGATCCAGCTTGTATTCGTTCGTGAGACCGCTCTGGGTCTGGGTAGCAACAGCGTTATCGACGTAGAACGTGGAAGTCAGTTCGTGGCCTTCAGCGTCCGCGGCGGGGAGTTTTGTGACGTTCCCGAACGAGTCATAGCCGACTTCGCTATCCGCCAGCCGGTTCGCCTCGTCGTAGTTATGCGCTTCGACCGTCCCACCTTCGGTCTGGCAAACACCACCAGTGCCGGGCGTGCGGGTGGTTGACGTCGCACGGTTCGTTTCTTCGTCATAGGTGTAGGCACGGACAGTGCAGCCTTCCCCAGCGGGTGTTTCCTGGGATTCCATTAGGCGCCCCGACGGATCATACGTATAGGTCTCGCTCGCGAGCGAGCTTGACTGGCCGAGCATTTCCCCACGAATCGAGGACGAGCCGCTGTCCTGGTAGAAGATACCCGGTTCGCTTTCTGAGCAGTTAGATGACTTCGTGTATTGCAGGCTTGTCGCTTCCCCGACCGAGTTATACGCATAGACCTCGCACATGCCGTACGGGTAGCTCACGCTCGTGAGCTTGCCTTCCGTGTCATACGCGGCCGTGAACGTCCCCGCCGCGGAGTCGATCACTTTCGTGGGAAGCTTCGTCGTCGGATCGTAGTCGTAGTACTGGCTGCTCGTCCCACCCGCACTCGAATCAGACACCTCCGTGAGCAGATAGTCGCTTTCAGGGCCCGCATAGCTGTATTTAGCGACGTTCCCGTCCGCGTCGGTGTACTTCGTCAGCTGCCCGAGACGGTTGAATTCGCTCGTCAGCGATTTCCCTTCGGCGGTCTCTTTTTCAAGGACACCCTGTTCGCTGTTGTAGGAGAACGCGACCTGCGGCAACGCTTTCCCACTCGACGCAGTCGTTTCACTAGCGGTGCGTCGCCCAGCCGCATCGTAGGTTTCTTTCCTCGTACGAGTGCTTGACCCAAACGTTTCGGTGATCGTTTCCGGCTCGTCAAGCATGTTGTATGTGTACGCCGTGACCGGCAGCGACGGCAGACCAAACAGTTCGGGCTGCTTCGCCGGGAGCGTCTCACACACCAGCCCAGCCCATTCCGGACGCGACCCACACGCCGCATACCCTTCCGTGTTCGCCGCCGCACTGAAGTAGACCGTCTTCTGATCATGCGCATTCGGGCCCTTCGACCACTGCTCCAGGCGATTGTTCACGGAGTCCACAACCCAGGCTTTACCGGTGGCACCGAAGGCGATGCCCTTCGGTTCGGAAAGCTGGCCCGCGCCGGTGCCTTTGAAGCCGACCTGCGTCACATAGCCCCCAGTGGGCGTGAACGCCTCCGCACGGTTGTTCTTCGAATCCGCCGTCCACAAGTTCCCCTGCGCGTCGATCTTCAAGTCGATCGGCGTATTCAACTGGCCCTCACCCGACCCGGAGGACCCGAAGCGCTTCAGCAAGCTCCCCGTGGTCGAGAACTCCTGGATCCGGTTGTTACCCGTGTCCGCGACCCAGACATGTTCGCCCGAGTCGACCACGATGCCCTCCGGTTCTTTGAGCTTCCCCGGTTCCGAACCCGCAGAGCCGAATTCCGAGGAGTACACGCCTTCTTTGTTGAACTTCTCCACCCGGCTATTACCAGTATCCGCAACCCAGAGGTTGCCTTTCGAGTCAAACACGAGATCCGACGGGGCTTTCAACTTCCCCGATTCCGTACCCAACGAACCAACCGTCTTCACAAACGCCCCCGCCGAGGAGAACTCCTCAACACGGTTGTTCCCCGTGTCCGCGACCCAAACATTCCCCGCCGAGTCAAGCGCGATGCCCTGCGGTTCTTTCAACTGACCATTACCCGAACCCACCGAGCCGAACGAGCTCACGAACGCGCCTTCCGCGCTGAACTTCTCGACACGGCTATTCGCCGAGTCCACGACCAACAGCTGCCCTTCAGAGTTGACGGCCACGCCCCAAGGTGCTTTCAGCTTGCCTGCTTCTGAACCCACTTCGCCGAACTTCTTTGCGTAGCTCAGCGTCGTTTCCGCGGAGCTGGAGCGACTTTCTGTGATCTGCCCAGTGGTCGAGTTGTATTCAGTCGCGCTCTTGATCAGAGCGTTTTCTTCGGGACCGTAACTCGCCATTGAGGTCGGCGCGCGCAGTTTCCAGCCGAGATTTGATTGGCCCGCATAGGAAGTCTTGGTCGTGCGGACTTCGACTTCTTCTTCATTCGACAACTGCGCAAGCGTGCTCTTCTTGGTCTGCAGATCGTAGGTTTCCCCACCGGGAGCGCCTTCGTCGTAGAAGAACTTCGAGTGAAGGCGTGCGAGCGCTTCTTTCTGTTCGTGGCCCGCCACATACGTGATTTTGTGCTGGGGGCCGTCGCTTTCGATCAGGCGCGTACCCGGTTCTTCCACTTCGCCTTCTTTGGCGCCTTCGCCGTTATAGGTGTTCTGAGTGTCGAGCAGTTTCGACTTTTCAACGGAGCCTGCACCCGCTTCAAGCGCCGCCTGACGGTTACCCGCGCTAAGTGTCCTGATCGGATCGTTGAATTCGTTGTATTCAGTCGTAGACACCGCGCCATAGGGAGAGCTCGAGGGAGCCGCGACATTGACCTGGCGACCCTGTGCGTCCAGGTAATAGACAGTCGCACGTTTATAGCCCGAGGCCGGCCAACCCTGTGGTTCGTCAGACGCGGTGATCGCCGTGCCTTCCACCGGATCATCGCTTTGGCCCCACTTAGCGACTTCAGAGCTCGTCATGCTCGGCAGGCCCGTGCCGGAAAGCGGGATGTTGTAGTTGATCGTCGTTCCGGGTTCCGGTTCGGCGGACGGCCCTTCGACGGGCGGCACCGGTATCACCTTGCCGATCTTGCTCGTCCCGTAATCGGTGAACCAGATGTTTTCTTCCGGCCCCGCCGCGACTTCGTAGGGTTCGCTGCCGGCCGGCAGCGAATATTGGGTCATCGCGAAACTCGTTGAGACGGACACCAGCTTGCTCAAGCCCGTCTCCGCCACCCACAGGTCACCGTCGGCGCCAACCGCAATACCACGCGGTGCCGCGCCTGACGGCAGCGCAGATTCCACGATTTTGTTGCCGGCAGTCGTCGCAATATGACCTATCTTGCTCGTGCCCATGTCGGTGAACCACATGTTCCCGTCGGGCCCGGCGACGATCCCGTACGGTTTGCTTCCCGCCGGCAACGCGTATTCCGTGATCACACCCGCCGTGGTGATCTTGCCAATCTTGCTCGTGCCCGCGTCAGTGAACCACATGTTCCCGTCAGGTCCCCTCGTGATCCCGGTCGGTTGGCTTCCTGCCGGCAGGGCGTATTCGCCCGCGATCACGCCGTAGGTGGTAATCCGGCCGATGTATCCAGCGCCCCACTCGGTGAACCACAGGTCACCGTCGGGGCCCGCGGCAATCCCGGTGTTGTCAGCTCCTCCTCTCGTCACTTTGTACATCGTGAACGTACCCGATGAACTCACATCCCCGATGTTCGCGGTCAGGCGTTCGACGAACCAGAGTGACCCGTCCCCCGCCGGTCCAGCGGTGATCCCCACAGGTTCATTTTTTGTGGGAGTTGCGTATTCGGTTGTCGTGCCGCTTGTGGTGATCTTCCCGATCCTGTCTTTACCTTCCAGACCCGGCTCGGTGAACCACATATTGCCAGGGCCGGCCGTGATCCCCCATGGACGACTTCCGGTTGGGAGGGAGTATTCGAGGGTCTCAAATGGGCTTCTGAATCCCGTTTCGGCTACCGGTTCGGTCATGTACGCCGTCTGCGTTGCAGATCCACCGGCATTCGTCGCTGTGACGACGACGGCTAGCGCGTGCCCGGCATCCGCCGCCTGGGCGGTGTAGCTCTCGTTCGTCGCTCCGAGGATTGGCGTGCAGGCTTCTTGGCTGGCGAGGCAGCGCTCCCACTGAAAGCCGTAGGCGAGCGGGATTCCCGACCATGTCCCGTGGCCCGCGCCCAAGCGTGTGCCAACCCTTGGCGTGCTGCCCGAGATGATGGGTGCCGCGGTGCCTTTGAACGCTTCGCCGTTCCACAGCGCCGTCGTGGCTGCTGGGCGCATCGACTTCAGTAGTCGTCCTGTGCCGGAGTCGCTGCTGCTCGTCCCATATGTGAAGATCCACGGCTCTTGGCCGGGCGGGCTGATCGCAGTCACGTGCCCTTGTTCATCATACCCGTAGGTGGTCTTCAGCGCTGGTGAGATTCGCGGATCCCACTCCGCGCGCAGCTCGCCGCGGCTGTCGTAGCTATATTCGGCGACGGCCGTCTGCTGCATTGTTTTGGTGGCGGGGTTGAAGGCTTCGAGCGAGAGTTTCGAGAGCCTGCTCTTGTATTCGCCCCATGCACTGCGGCCTTCGCCGGTAGCGGTAGTTGTCGTTGCGTAAGTGTACTTCAGCGCGCGGCAGCCAGCTTTCATTTCGGGCGCGCATGCGACGCCGGCTTGGACCGGGGCGAGCGTTTCGGTCGGCTCGGTGATCGTGCCGGACGTGCTGATCGTCCCGATCTTGCTGGTGCTGAACGTGGTGTACCAGAGTTTCCCGTCGGGTCCGCCGGCGATGCCGTCGGGATTGCTGCCGGACGGCAGCGAATATTCAGTGATGACGCCGATTGTCGTGATCTTGCCGATCTTGTTGCTGCCATAGTCGGTGAACCACAGCTTCTGATCGGGGCCGGTGACGATCGCTTTCGGGCTGCTTGCGGAAGGCAGGGAGTATTCGGTGATGACACCGAGCGGTGTGATCTTGCCGATCTTATTGGAGTACTGATCGGTGAACCAGAGGTTATTGTCCGGGCCTGTCGTGATCGAGGAGGGATGACTTTCGTTCGGTAGCGAGAATTTCGTCATCACGCCCGCCGGCGTGACCCGCCAGATCGCACTGTAGGTGAGGGACCCCAGGTCGGTGAACCAGATGTTGCCGTCGGGGCCGGCCGTGATTGCATCGGGTTGGGCGTGGTCGCCGGGCGGCGGCGTCACGGTGTATTCGGTGACTACACCAGTGGGTGTCATCTTCCCGATGGCTTCGTTTTCAGACCTGGTGAACCAGATGTCACTTTCGGGTCCTTGCGCTATCTGCGTGAGCGGACCATGCGACGGCACCGGGTATTCGGTGGTCTTTCCGGATGGTGTCAGCTTGTCGATGGCACTCGCTTTCGGGTCGGCGTACCAAAGGTTGCCTTCGACCCCGGTGATGATGTCATGTGCGTGGTGACCAGCGAGCGTCGTTTCGTGAACGACGCCGGCCGGGCTGACAGACCCGAGCTTTTCCCCTTCCGCAGTCGTGTACCAGACGTTTCCGTCCGGGCCCGCGGTGATCTCTTCCGGCCAGCTGTTCGCGGCGAGCGAGAATTCGGTGGCCTGTGGGATCGTCTGATACCCGTAGGTCATCGTGTCGGTCCCGACCGTGCCTTCGCTCCTGGCTGGGACCCACGCGACGCCTCCCCCGCTGGGAAGCGTGAACTTCGTCTTCGTGTGCGCCGCCGGGTCTTCCAAGTAGTAGGCGAGCTTCTGTTTGGTGGTTTTGTTTTCTTCGAGTGTCAGCTTCAGGTTGGAGTCCCCCGGCGGGGATTCGAACGCACCCGAGCCGAGGCTCGCGAAGAGTACCTGACGGCCGTTAGCGTCGGTCAACATCATCGCGCCGTCGACCAGTTCGACCAGCGACTGTGCGTTGCCGCCGTTGAGACTCCACTGCGGACCCAGCGGGCCTTCGTCCCCTGCCTCGGTCGCCCGTGAGCTGTAGTTACGTCCGACGGTCAGCCCCGAGCCAAGCGATAGGTCGCCAGCGCCGAGCGTGAAGTCACCCGACTGCAGATCGACCGCGCCCGGACCAAGCGCGACCGGCGTGGAGTGCCGGATTGAAATGGTTTCTTCCAGCCGCGCCTGGTTGCCGGCCTTGTCGGTCGCGACGATCACGATCGCGTGGTGCCCGGCGCCCAGTTCAGCACCGTTCAGCGACCATTCGGCCGTGGCGGTACATTCACCTTTAGCGACGGAACAGCCGGCCTGTTTGCCGACTTCGGCGACTTCGCGAGGGCCCACGAACAACGCCAGCGATTTGACACCCGAGCTCGCGACAGTGCTCCCTTCGCCGTCGGTCGCGTGTGCCTTCAGCGTGTACGGCCGTTCGCTCAATTCGTTGCCATAAGGCAGCCCTTCGATAAAGATACGGTGCGGTGCGGTGGCGTCGACTTTGATCGTCGCGAGCCCTTCGGTGGTGAGCGATTGCGTGCCCGACATCGCCTCTTCGGCTTTGTAGCGGAGCTTGTCTTCGCCTTCGGGCAGTTTCGAGTTCAGCGTCCAGACTTCGGCGTGTTTCGGATAGCACTGCACGCCCTGGCACGCGTTTTCGTGTTCCAGATAGTTGTGTTCGCCAACGACCACCCAGCTGCTCGGCGCCGATTCCTCTTCGAGCATGGTCTTGGCCACACCGATGCCTTCGTCTCTGGCAGTCGTCGAGAACGCACCGGCCGTGCTCGTCAGCCAGCTGCCGGAGCCATACAGCACGTTTGCCCGCGTGACTTTGACTTTTTTGCCTTCCGATTCGGTTTCGTATTCGAGGGTCGGGCTGCCTTTTTCGTAGTTTGTCGTCGCGTGCGTCCCCGTCGGCTCCGCGATCGAGACGATGCCCTGGGTCAGCGTGTCGGAGAAGTGGTAGTTGCCGCCCGGCGACGCCGTCGCGGACTGCTGGAAGTGGATCGCGTTGTGCGCTTGGCCTGCAGCTGGCAGGCATTCTTCATGGCCCGCGTTCGCGGCACATAGCGTGGCGGCCTTTTTGGTGTATTCGGCGTCGCCTTCGATTTCGGTCGAGAGCGGCTTCTTTGTTTCCTGCGCGCCCCCGGGCTGCTCGAATTCCAGGAAGCTTTCGATCTTCGCACCGACGTTGTGCGCCGAGGTTTCCGTGTTGATCTCGTAGATTTTCGAGATGCCCTGGGTCTGATAGCCCCAGTACGCCCATTCGCTCATCGCGTATTCCGCGATGCCCCTCGTTTCGAGATGTTCCTGACCGGCCCCTTCGTACACAGCGCTGCCCGCGAACCTGCCCGCGTTACTCGTGAAGAATTCCCAGTTCGAGCGCTTGCCCGCGCTCGTCGTCGCAAGTTGTGAGTCGTTGACTTCGGGGTCGACCGCGATCGGGTACAGGTAGTCGCCGGTGAGGTTTATTTTTAGCTCGATCGTGTGGCCGTGCAGCGTCTCTGCGACGGGCACACTCGATCCTTCGGCGTCTTCGGCGCTGACCGGCGAGATGACCGCGAGCGTCGCACCGCGATCAAGCACCCCGATCGACCCGTCACCGGCGCGGCTGAGCGACGCTCCCGCCGGCACGCCAACGCGGAAGTAAAGAGTTTCTGGGCTGCTCTGGGAGAGCAGCATGCTCGTCAGCTCGAACCCGTCCGGCGAGGCCTTGGCGAGCGTCGCGAGATCGCCTTCCCCGCTCGCGGCAGGCTTCGCGGCGTCCCACAGGACGCCTGTGCCCTCGAGCGCACCCGCGGAAGAGCTCAGCGGTCTGTCCAAGCGCGTGACGGGCGTCAGAGAGACGCCGGCGCTCGTTAGCACGACGCCGCCGGCGAGGTCGCGTGGCACGCTCACGCCAACGTTCGCGCGAGCCGGTCGGAAGCCCCCGCCCGCTTCGGTCAAGCGCAAGTCGAGAGGCACCCGACGCCCATGCGGAGCAGACGTCGCGATCGGCGCGAGCGATTCGATCACGCGCGGACCGCTGGGGGTCGACACTACGGCACTGTGATCGGTCGGATAGCCGACGATCCGCTGACCGCGGGGCAGCGCAGGGACACCGCCGTCTGTCGATGCAATGAGCTGCGGGAAGGCGCTGGCAGCGAGGACGCGTACGCGCTGGGCGCTCAAGCCGTCGAACTCATCCCGCGAAGCCGCACGCGCGGCAACGGCCTGCGGGCTCGCGCGGCGCGCCGCCCGCGCGGCGATCGACCCTTCCCCACCGACGAGTTGCTCAACAGCGGCAGGGACGAGCGTTTCACCCGCAAGCGACCCCGAACCAGGCACCGGCTGAACGGACGCCGATTGCGCGCGCTGCCCGCCGCTGGTGGCACCGGCGCGCACGAGCGCCGGACTGAGAAGCAGCCCGAATACCGCCAGCAGCAACGCTCGATCAATGACTCGCATAACAGGTCCGCTCCCCCTCGTGTCGTCGTCAATTCCGGATACTGCTGTCTGCATAACCAGCCCCCTAACTACCTTCGCCATGATCGCGTTTGAACGAAACGCTATTTCTTGAACGTGAGTTTGGTGGCTTTGGTTTGTCTGTTGCCTTTGGTGGGCGTGAAGACGACTTTGATGGCTGTTTTGAGCTTCCCGGTTTTCTTTTGTTTGAGGGTGATTGTGATGTTTTCTTGGCCGTTGGCGGTCTTGGTGGCGGTCGTTAGGCCTTTGCCTGATGCGGTGATCTTCCCCGCGGTCGGCGCGTACACGGACAGCGTGACCGTGCGCTTCTTGATGGTGTGGGTGAAAGACAGGGTGGTGGAGCATCCTTCGACCGCAACCGGGGTGCTCTGGTGGACCTGCGCGCCGTTCTGCCCCGTGATCGTCGTCGGGATCGTGAGTTTCTGCCCACAGAGGCTGTAGTTAGCGCTCTGCGGGACGTTCGCGCCGAGGATCGAGTGCGGCCCCTCTGGGAGGACCGTTTCAAACGAGCTGATCGGCGCGTCGGGGACCGTTTCAAACCGAGAATATGTGATGCCTTTTTTAATGTCGGTCTTACCGTCCAGGGTGATCTGGATCACCGAGCCGCGTTCGTTGGCCTGCAGCACGAACTCGACATCGGGGAACGCCGCGCCACCATGGGACACCAGGATCGCGGGGCCCGTGAGGGGAACGTTCAGGATCGGCGTCCTCGCGGTGGCGGTCCCGATGAACGCCCCCGCAGGACAATCCGCGGGATTGGCGTTGAACTGCGCTTCAGTACACGCCTGCTGCAACGTCGTCAAACGCGATGGCAGCGCCGTGGGGATCGTCAATTCCACCTTGTGGATGTTCGCTTCCCCAGGCTGCTGGGAGACCTTCACGGTCAAGCTCGCACCATCGGCTTTGCTGGCCTTCCCGAGAGTACTGGTCGTCAACGCGGGTTTGAACGGTAGGCCCTCACAACCACCAACCTGGAAACGATCAGACAGCCCCGCCGTCTGCCCGAGGGTGGAGATCGCCTGCCCGGTGATCGCCATCGCTTCGCAGCTCGTCGGGTTGAGCGTGAACCCAGGCCGGTTCGCTTCCAGCGACACTGAGCGCACATCGAGGGGTATCCCGTCGAGGATCGTCGGCAACGGGTCACTGACCGCGCTGATCTGCGCCGTGCTCGGGTTGATATACAACGCGACTCGCACGACGACCGTCCCCAAATCGAACGGCCCAGCGACCGCCGGGGTAATGACCGCCAGACTAAGGGGCGCGTTCTTGTATGGTCCCGCCAAGTACGCCTTGCCTTGCACCGCATAAGGCTCGGACCCGGCCCCGGCGGTGATGTTCACGACACCTACCTGTGAGGATTCCGGGCAAGACGGCGACGCCTGCTCCGCGGCGCCTTCGCCCTCGCCGCTACGCGCCGCCGCCGCAGCGATCTGCGTATCAGAGCAGTACGCGACACCCGCGACGCTCCCCAACAACCCCTCAGGCAGACTCGCCGTGAGCGAACCCAAACGCTGGGAGCCATCTTCACGAGACACCCTGAACACCAACGGCGAGAACGTGCCAGCCAACGGTGTCATCGTGCCCGCCTGCAAACCCGGAGTGTTCGGCAGCTGCGTTTCACTCGCCGCGCATGCCCCGCCAGTGGGGCTGGAGGTAACCGAGAACGCGCTCGCCCTGGACACCGTAGCCCCTTCCGGAGCCGTCCACGGCGTCAACAACGCGGTGGTCGTGTATTCACCACACGTCGCGGGGGTCGTCAACGTCGCCCTGGGCCCGCCGAAGAAGTCGAAGTGCAGACCCGAGAACGGCAACTGTGGGTTGTTCAGAAACGTCGCCTTCAACTGCCCCGTGACGGGGTCCGGTACGACCTTCCCCGCGAGCTTCACGACGACCCCCGAGACCGGATCATCGAGAGCGATATACAACCCAAGCAACGAACCAAACGGGTTTTCGCCCTCCCTCGCGAGATACACACTGCCAGAGACCAAATGATCGAGCAGCGGCGTTTCCACCTCCACACTACCCACCCTGGAAGCATCGGGGCACTTCGCCGGTTCGCTCACCGCCGCAGGCTCCGCCACCTCGGGATCGCTCGACACCGGCAGATTGATACCTTCCGGCCCCTGCAATGGACACGCAAGCAAACCACCCGCAGCCGACGGATTAACCGTCACACCACTAGGCAAGGTCACGCTGACGTCCTTCACATGCGCCGCCGCCAAACCTTCAGGGTTTTCGTTCTGCGGAACATGAATTTCGACCCCCAACCCCGTCGGGGAATCCGCCGCACCCGTTTCCGGCTCGGCAGAGAACGACGGCGCGAAAGGCACCGCTTCACAGTCTTCAAGCCCCGCCGGCACACCATTACCGTCAACCGAACTAGTAGTCACGCTATCCACCACACCCGGGTCTTCCACCGATTCAACATGAACCGTCGTCTCCAACGGCCCCCCACACGACGTCGGCAACGTCAAAAACGGACGCCGAGGAGCATCAGTAGAACAACCCAACGTTTCGCCTTCAGTACCGCACTTCCTCTCCGGATCATGACGTTCATCCGCGGGGACACCCCAAATCGTCTCCGTGATCGTGGCGAGTTCGATACTGCTAGGTATCGTCTGGTCGAAGATCGAGACACCGTAATCACTGCCCCGCAACGCGGCCTGCTGAAAAGCGTTCAAGCCCGCCGCACTGAAACCAATCGCGGCCGCCACCCCAGCAGGCGGAGACATGTTAAAGATTTGCGTGTTCGAGATTACCGTTGCTCCCAATCTGAACACGGCGAAGCCGATCTGGGTATCCGACGGACACCTGGTGGTCTGTCCCTCGAAGCTAGCACCGGCACACCGCGGCACCGCCTGAGGATCGCCGACGAACCCCACCGGAAGATCGACGATCACGCTCCGCACCGTCCCTTCCGGCACTCCGCTTTCGTCCTGGTTCATGGTGAGGCTCACCTTGTAGTCGAAGGGGTGCGAGCCAGCCTGCAGATCGGGAGACCCGTTGGCTTCCACTGCCGTGGCGGACACGCTCTGAATCCCGAAACCAGCAAACGCCGACGAGACGAACAGCAAACACCCGCAAATCACCGCGCAGACGGCAGTGAGCGCTCTTATCGATGAGATCCGCATGCTCACTTGCCCCCCCTGTTGGACTTGGACCCTTTCGCCGCTTTGTGGGAGCCGTATCGCCTCCTGGCTTGTACCCGACACGCTCCCCGGTTGCGCTTCGGCTTCTTCGAACACCAGCCCAG
>Ga0210383_10000801_pt1 | contig 28718 bp, 24 predicted proteins | sample IncBWC14OmetaG_FD_160072 | JGI IMG/M metagenome (GOLD analysis project Ga0210383, IMG submission 160072) | Forest soil microbial communities from Barre Woods Harvard Forest LTER site, Petersham, Massachusetts, United States - Inc-BW-C-14-O ... | reverse complement strand
ATATCCAAACTTTTCAGACCGTGGCTCAGCAGGGCGGTTTCGTCGAAGTAAATCAATCGCAGGTAGCGACGGTATTGTGGCTCAGGAAAATGACGCCCAGCGCGGTGAGGGATACGCATCAGCGGATGTGTATCGATAGCTTGACAAAGAGCGCAACGGTCTACTGGATGGGCGTTCCCGGCCAAGTGAATTCGAGGACATTTCGCGACGTTTCCGCGCTGCAGGAATGGTGCAAGGTCGAACCGGACATAACTCCGCAGAGGTGAGACGGACTGCTTTCCGTGGCAGAGACCATCGCGACCCTCTCTAGTTACTTGTTCACCCGTCCCCTCGGCTCCGTGCATTTCGCGCATTTGTTGCACGCGGGCAAAATGGCATCCACCCTCAACTGAGGGCCGCGCCTTCATCATCCCGATTCAAACATTCCTTCGCCTGTACTTCCCTGTTTGCCCTGTGGGAGACTCAATCCGTCGAAGCGGGAAATCGTTCGTTAAGCAGGCCGCTCAGGAGTGAGCTGATGAGACTGCAGGAGATTGCGGAAAAGCTGGGTTGCCGGTTGGAAGGCGATGAAAATGCCGAAATCACGGGCGTCGCCGGGATTGAGTCTGCCGAGACGACGCAGCTGACGTTTCTGGCGAACAGGCGTTACGCGCCCAATTTGCGCACCACCCGCGCGACGGCGGTATTCCTGGAAGAGGGTGCGGTGATCGAACGAGAGCCGGGGCTGGCCTCGCTGTCGGCTCTGCGCACGGCGACTCCTTACCTTGCTTTTGCGAAGGCTCTGGAGCTGTTCTATGAAGCGCCAAAATATGCGGCAGGGATGCATCCGACGGCGGTCATTGCGCCCACGGCCAACATTGGTTTCGGCACGCACATTGGCCCCTATTGTTTCGTGGAAGATGGAGTGGAGATAGGGCCGCGCGCGGTGTTGCACAGTTTCGTAACTATTTATCGCGGCGCGAAGATTGGCGCCGATTTTTTTGCGCACGCGCACGCCGTGGTGCGGGAGGGATGCCAGATCGGCGACCGCGTGGTGCTGCAGAACGGCGTGGTTATTGGAGGCGATGGGCTGGGGTTTGCCAAAAACTTGGACGGAACGTGGCGCAAGATGGTGCAAACCGGACCGGCGGTGCTGGAAGACGATGTGGAGGTGCAATCCAACGCGTGCGTGGACCGGGCAACGGTTGGAGAGACACGCATCGGGCATGGAACGAAGATCGATGATTTGGTGCTGGTTGGGCACGCCTCGCAAGTAGGCGCGAACACCATGTTATGCGGGCAGGTTGGTTTGGCCGGCTCCACGAAAATCGGCGACGGCTGCATCCTGGCGGGGCAAGTGGGAACCGCGGGACATCTGACTATTGGCGATGCAACCGTGATCACGGCGCAAAGCGGAGTGCCGAATGATGTGCCAGCTCATTCTTTGTACTCCGGGTATCCCGCGGTGGAGAATCGGCAATGGCTCAAGATGATGGCGGCGTTGAGCCGATTGCCGGAATTGCAGAAGCGGGTGCAGGAGTTGGAAGCGGAGTTGCAGAGGCTGAAGGGGAAGGGCCGAGATTCGGAGGTTAAAAGTTGAAAGTAAAAGGCGGAGGAAGACGGTTAACGCATAAGGACTTGTGTTGCGGTTGAAGGCAAGCCACGATCCCTCCACTGCGCAGCGGCGAAATGCGCCGGTGCTCCGGTCGGGATGACAGCGTCGGAAGGGGGGCAAGCGCCGGCCCAGGCTGTGCGCTGGAGCGACCGTGGGATCGAGTTGGAGTGACGTTGCGGTCGGAAAAGCGGCGGCTAGCCACCGCACTCCAAATGGTTTCAGGTGGCGCCGGGGAAGTTGATCGGACGCTGATCGGGAGGCAGTCCGGCGGCGAGTTCGTCGTGCAGTCGTTGGTTTAATTCTTCGCGTTGTTCCAGGGCGTAGCCGGTAGGGTCGATGGGATCAAGGAACTCCACCAGAATTTTCCCCGGGTAGATGTTGAGTTTGCGTTTTTTCATTATGCAGTGAGCGCCGGAGCAGGCGACCGGAACGATGGGCACTCCGGACTTGATGGCCATGACGGCAGTTCCCTTCTTGAATTCCTGCAAACGGCCATCGGGACTGCGCGTGCCTTCCGGATAAATCAGAAACGATTGACCTTCGCGCAGGGCTTCGGTGGCTTTTTCCAGGCTGCTGATGGCCGATTCGCGGTTGAAGCGATCGACGGGAACAAAATGCGCGAGATAGAAGGCCTGCCCGACAATGGGCCACTCGAAGAGGGATCGCTTCAGCAATATCGCGATGCGCCGCGGAATGGACCAGACAATCGCGGGCGCATCGGCGGAACTGGTGTGATTGGCGGCAAAAATGACGGTGCCTTTGGGGATACGCTCGAGTCCGCGCACTTCCACATCCACACCTACGGATCGCACGAAGAACATGACGCCCTTGATGGCGGCGTTGTAGAGAGCGTCAGGGTTCTTGGTGATGAAGGTATACAAAAGCAGCGGGGGGCCGACGATAAGAATATAAATGGTCAGGCCAACGGATAAGAAAGCGGCTCGCAGCATGGGCAGAAAAACTTTCTCTAATGCCGGGTAGTTCGTCAAGCGAATCGCGAAAAAGAAGGACAGCATAAAGCCGCCCCTACAAAGAATTGGAAAGACTGGGATTCCCTGAAATCGTCAGGGATTCCGGGCGGTTATTGGGTCGGTGGTTCCGCGGAGGAGGCCGTCGCGAAGGTGCGTGGCACGCTCGACGGCGTTCGGCTCCTCCGTAACTTGAAAGAATTTTTCACGGATCTCGCCAAGGTGAAAGTCGATCATGTGGTTCTTTTCAATTTCACCACGATGAATTAGCAGATGAACCTCGTCGCCAGGCTTGTGCTGCGAAGACCATTGCTGCGGACGTCGAGGCGGTTCTCCTGAATTCCAGCGCACGATTTCGTCGCCAGTACGCAGGCCGGCTTTTGCGGCGCTGGAATCCGCGTCGACGCTTTGCACGATCCACGGTCCGCTGGGGTCCCGCTGCGCGGTAAAGCCGAGAGAGGCTTTCACTACTTCGCGGGTGTTGAGTTGCAGGCCGACGCGCGAGAAATATTCCCGGTAGGGCAAGGGTTCCGCACCGGAGATATAGCGAGAGAAAAAGTTGTCGAGTGAAGTTCCGGTAATTTTTTCGGCGGCAACGCGGACGTCCCTGCTGTCGTGATAGAACTTTCCGGCGCGCGCAAAATCGGTGTTCATGGAGCGAAGCACGTCGTCGAGGCTATGCTGATTGTCGGTACGGTCGCGGATTTCGATATCCAGAAGGACGCCGAGGACCTGGCCCTTTGTGTAGTACGAAACGCTGCGTTGCGGCTGATTGTATAGGGCATACTTTTCCAGCCAGGCGTCGAGACTGGATTGCTCCGCGCTTTGCCAGTGCTCCGCGGGGCGGACTTCCAGTTCGCTGATCTGCGCGCTGAGATCCTGATAAAACTCCTGCTTGTTCCAAAGGCCGGTGCGCACCATGGCATACGAGGCATAGGTATTCGTGACGCCTTCGGCGAACCAGAGGGCGCGAGTGTACATCTCGGAGGTGAAATCGACGGGCTCAAGTGTGCTGGGGCGGATGCGCTTCACATTCCAGAGGTGGAAAAACTCGTGCGCCGAGACGTTGTCGAGAAATGCGCCGGAGGGTACATAGATGGCGCTCGAGTTGGCGTGCTCCATGCCGCCGCCACCGCCGAGCGCAGCCTTGCCGATGTGTAAGAGAAAGGTGTAACTGGGATAGGGCGCGCCATCCATCAATTTGATTTCGTACTGGCAAAGCTTGCGGAGGGATTCTTCGACGTCCTTGCGCTTCCAGCCGTCGCCATGAATCACGACATGGATGGGCGGAGTCATGTCGTGGACGGTAAATTCCTCGAATTTGGAAGCCTCGATGGGTGCGTCAGCCAGGGCGTCGTAACTTGGCGCTTCGAAAAGGAATTGACGAGCGGAGGGAGGTTGCTCCTGTCGAACCAGCGATGACGACGCGACTTTCCAATCCACGGGAACGTCGGTGAGCGTGAGGACACACTTTTCAGCGCGGCGATCCGGAACGTAGAGAAGAACCATGGCCGGATTGAGGAAGGAATGCTCCTCGTTCAGTTGCGTGTCGAAGGGTCCGGGATCATCCCAGAAAGTGGCGTAGTGAATGGTAATGGTGCCGCTGGCATGAACGTCCCAGGTTAACTTGTTGAGTTTTTCGATATCGACGTGCTGATTGCCCGAGTAGGCTTCCACTTGCTGGACGTGGCTGCTGAAATCGCGAATTTCGTAGAGGGCATTCCAAGCGGGCATCTGAAGTTTCAGCTCGCCGTGCACGTCCGGAACTTCCATGGTGATATGGAGCAGATGCTGCTCTGGATTCGCGAGAGAGATCGTGTAGCGAATTTCGGCGACGGCAGGGCGAGGGGATAGAAAAAACGAGCAAGCTAAAAGTGTGAGAAACGTGAAGCGTGCCCTGAAAATGGCGATGGTCACTTAGCGTGGGCCTCGGTCGGAAAAGTTCGCGCGGCGAGTTTCTTTAGAAGTTTATCGCATAAGCCATCGAAGCTGCCATTCGACATCACCAGTAGCAGGTCGCCCGGGAGCGCTTCTGCGGCCAGAAATTCGGCGATGGCGTCCGCACCGGGGAGAACCTGCGCGGGCTTATTCAGTGCACGCACGCTCGCAGCTACGTGCTCGGGATCAAGGCGCTGGTCGTCCGCGAGTTGGCCTGCGCGGTGAACGGCGCCTAAAAGGACACGATCGCCTAGCGCCAGTGATTGCGGAAGAGCTTCTTGAAAAACGCGGCGGCGCATGGAGTTCGAACGTGGTTCCAGGATGGCCCAAAGGCGGCGATTGGGCCAGCGCAGGCGTGCGGCGTCAATCGTGGCTTTGATGGCGGTGGGGTGATGAGCGAAATCGTCTACAACCAGGATGCCATCGATTTCACCCTTTACTTCCAGGCGCCGGCGAACGCTTTGAAATGTTTTGAGTGTCTCGGCGATCGACGCGGCCGAGATTCCGCGGCCTTGCGCGACGATGAGCGCGGCGAGCGCGTTCAGGACGTTGTGCTTGCCGGATGCAGAGAGATGAAAGTTGCCGAACTCGACGCCTTTATGCAGCGCACGAAACGACATGCCGTCGCCATCTGTGCGAACGTCAACCGCGGTCCATTCGTTGCCGGTGTCGAAACCATAGGTGATCACCGGGCAGAAGGCTTTCCCCGTTGACTTACGGAGTGCGTCACCTGCGTCCGCGTCACCCCAAACCACCACGCGGCCGCGGCGAGGGACGAGATTCACGAGGCGGCTGAAGGCCAGCTGATAGGCGTCGAAATCTGCGTAAATGTCGGCGTGATCGAATTCCAGAGAGGTAATGATCAAATCGTCGGGGTGATAGTGAAAAAACTTGGCGGCTTTATCCCAAAATGCGGAATCGTATTCGTCGCCCTCGAGAATAAATTCCTCGCCGCCGGCCAAACCATAACTTTTACCAAAATTCTCCGCGATACCGCCAACCAGGAAGTTGGGGCGCTTGCCGGCAACGTGAAATAGCCAGGCCAGCATGGCGGTGGTGGTGGTTTTGCCGTGGGTGCCACTGACCACGATGGAATGCTTGCCCGGGAGGAATTCTTCTTCGAGCATTTCCGGCAGGGAGTGATAAAGAAGCCTGCGGTCGAGCATTTCTTCGACTTCGGCATTGCCGCGTGAAATAGCGTTGCCGACGACCACCAGGTCAGGAACAGGAGTGAGATGCGCAGCGTCGAAGGAAGTGAAATAGGAAATTCCCAGTGAATCTAGAAGCGTTGAAGCAGGCGGATAGACTCCGGTATCGGACCCGGTGACGCGGTGGCCGCGTTCGCGCAACATGCCCGCGAGGGGTGACATGGCGGAGCCGCCGATACCGATCATGTGTATGTGCTTCATCATGCGCGTTGACTCTTTGTAGGTCACTCGACGACCGCTGGCTCCAGGATTGTCAGTTTCCCTTCTCCTTCTGCCGCCAACCGGCCGCGAACACCAAGAGGAATCGTCAGCATCGCTCGCGGTGTGTGGCCCACCGGCGCTCCGAAGATCATGGGCACACCGAGGGGGCCCAGAAGGCGATTGCAGACATCGCGCACGCTTGGGCTTCCCGCTACGGGTGGATCGCACTCTGGAAATTCTCCCAGAATCACTCCACGTACGGAGCGAAACTTTCCGGCCTGGTGTAAATGCATTAATGCACGGTCGACTTGGTAGGGCTTCATGGCGCGGTCTTCGAGGAGCAGGATGGCGTCGGTGGTGTCAAGTTCCCAGGGCGTTCCCAGGGTGGTCTGGACCAGGGTGAGACATCCGCCGAGCAGCACGCCCTCACTTGTGCCCCTGGCTAGTGTTTCTCCACGAAGAGGAATTTCCCAATTGCCTTTCGTGTTGCGGACCGCTTCAAGGAAAGAGGCTTGGTCGTAGCCACGCAAGTCATCCGGGCCACGATCGAAGCCCGCCAAAATCATAGGCCCATAGAACGTGACCCAGCCGTTCCTTTGCCGGAGATAAACTTGTAGCGCGGTAAGATCGCTGAAACCCACAACACACTTTGGTTCAGAGAGCCCAGATTCCAGTGCGGTGTCGAGCAGATAGGTCGAACCGTAACCACCGCGCAAGCCGATCAGGCCGGACACGTCGGTGCGTTTCACGGTAGACAAGAACCCATGCAGCCGCTCTTCCAAAGGGGAAGCGAAGTAGCCACTGGGCAGCAGTTCTTGCGCTTCAACGACTTCAAATCCGAGGCTCGTTAATTCGTGCAGCCCCAGATTCAGATCGCGTATATCCGAAGGCGGCGAGGCAGGCGCAAACCAGGCCAGTGTCGAGCCTTTCCGAAGCGCTTTGGGCTTCTTAATTGTCCTGGGACGCGAGCTCATCCAGCGCTGCTCACAACGGAAAGAACCTCGGTGGTGACGCCCTCGCGGTTCAACTGATCGACGATGGCCCGCTGCTGACTGTGGCTGACGTCCGCTTCAAATTCGACGATCGAGGTTTTTCCCGCCATCGAAACCCGGAAATGTAGCGTGGGGATTTTTAGTGATTCAAGAAGCTTTTGAATCTCGCTGCAAAGGTTCTCGGGGTGCGTGGTCATGATTCGGAAACTGAGCAGCCTGGGCTTGAGGTTCAGCCACTCCGCGGTCCACGCAAGAACGACCAGGCCAAATATCACGATGCCGGTGGCAACTCCGGCGATCGCGAAAAAGCCGCCTCCTGTAGCCATTCCAATAGCGGCTTCGATAAAGATGGTGGCGGCGGTGGTCATGCCGACGAGACCAGCACCGTCTTTCAGGATGGCGCCGGCGCCCAGAAAGCCGATGCCCTGCACGATGTTGGAAGCGATGCGCGTGCTGCCGGTGTCATTCCACAAATGGCCGAGTTCCCCGGAAAGAATGGTGAACAGCGCGGTTGCCATGCAGACAAACATACTGGTGCGAATGCCCGCCGGCCGTCGATGGACGTCGCGCTCCACACCGATGGCCGCGCCCATCGCAGCGGCGAAAACCAAACGGAGAACGATTTCGTGAAAGGAAAGAAGCATGAGTTGTGCGGAGACTCCAAAGAAAAGCTCCGCTTCCCCGACATCTTATCGCTTACAGCGAGAATTGCGTCAATTTTGCAAAGTGACGTGCCCGAGCGTGTATCTCACTCTTTTTAAGCTTTAGAAGGCGTTCGAGGCCGAATCGCTCGACCGTAAAGCTGCCGAGCACCGAGCCGTAGACCATGGCGCGGCGCAGCGCCGCATCGCTGATTGATTTGGCGCCAGCAATGTAGCCCATGAAGCCGCCGGCAAAGCTGTCGCCGGCCCCCGTTGGATCGTGCGGTTCCTCCAACGGAAACGCTGGAACGCAGAACATTCCTTTTTTGTCGATGAGTAAGGCGCCGTATTCGCCACGCTTCACCACCAGTGTGGAAGGACCCATTTTGAAAATTCGTTTTGCGGCACGAAGAAGATTGTGTTCATTGGAAAGTTCGCGGGTTTCGGAGTCGTTGATCATCAGGATGTCCACGTGCTTGAGCGTCTCGCGCAATTCTCCGTTGGCGCGCTCGATCCAATAGTTCATGGTGTCCATGGCGACAAGCTTGGGCCTGCCCTTGACCTGGTGCAGGACGTCGCGCTGGAGATCCGGAGCGATGTTGGCGAGGAAGACGTATTTGGAGTTTCGGTATTTTTCGGGAAGTCGCGGCTTGAATTCCGCGAAAACGTTCAGCTCGGTAGTGATGGTAACGCGCTCGTTGAGATTTTCGGAGTACCGGCCGGCCCAGAAAAAGCACTTTCCAGTTGCGCGTTCCAAGCCTTCGATGTCAATCGACCGCGGGCCGAAAATCTTCTCGTCATGAGGATGGAAATCGTCTCCGACCACCCCGACGAGATTCACGGGCGTAAAAAAGGAGGCGGCGACGGCAAAATAGGTGGCCGCGCCACCGAGCGTGCGCTCGACCTTTCCGTACGGGCTTTCCAGCGCGTCATATGCAACCGAACCGACAACCAATAGCGACACAGGCTTCTCCTAGGAAAGATACTTGGAAAGAATGGCGGACAGATTCTGCTTCGTCTTCGCAGGGACAATCTTAAGATCAGTGACCAGAGCGTGAGCGAGAGCGCTGCCGCATTTGCAGTGGCGAGCGGCGGGCATGGTCTTTACCGCTTCACGAATTACGTTCTGCGCGTTGGTGGCGTTTTGCTGCAGCGTAGCCAGAATCGTGGACGCGGTTACGGATTCGTGATCGGGGTGCCAGCAGTCGTAATCGGTGATCATGGCCACGGTTGCGTAACAAATCTCAGCCTCGCGGGCGAGCTTTGCTTCGGTAACGTTGGTCATGCCAATGACGTCGAACTTCATCGCGCGGTGGAAGTGGGCTTCGGCAAGAGTGGAGAATTGCGGTCCCTCCATGCAGATGTACGTTCCTTTGCGATGAACCGGAACTGCGACAGACACGCAGGCATCGGCAAGCACACGGGAAAGCTCGCCGCAGGTGGGTTTATCAAACGCTACGTGAGCCACCAGTCCGCTACCGAAAAAAGTGGAGATACGGCCCTTGGTGCGGTCGAAAAACTGATCGGGGACCAGGAACTCGCCAGGGCGCAGATTTTCCTGAAGGGAGCCGACGGCGCTGACGGACAGAATTCGCTCGACACCCAATAGCTTCATCGCATAAATATTCGCGCGGAAGTTGAGCTCGCTGGGCAGGAAGCGATGGCCGCGGCCGTGGCGAGCGAGAAAGGCCACACGTTTACCTTCCAGAACGCCGGTAACGATGGCGTCCGAAGGGTCGCCAAATGGGGTCTTCACACGGATTTCTTTCGTGTTGGTCAGGCCCGGCATGAAGTAGAGGCCGCTGCCACCGATGATGCCGATTTCGGCGCCGCTAGGTTTTCCTGACGCAGGCTTCTCCGATGATTTTTTCGACTTGACCATCCCGTTTTTCTCCTGGAGTCAGTTATTCAGATCGACAGGTTCGGCGATTATTTTGCCGCCTTGCTCTTCTAGCGATGCGACCGCGAAATCCGGATCGTGACCGAAAACGACCAGTGCCGATTCCTTGATCAAGCGCGGCAACCATGCGCGCTTGGTTTCCAGCGTCTGAAGTGGATACAGGTCGTAGGCCATGATCCAAGGCAATGGAATATGGTGCCGTGTCGGAAGCAAATCCGCAACAAAGGCCAGGCATCTGTTTCCGCTGCGCAGTACGACCGCCTGGATGCTGGCATTGTGGCCGGGAATGCGTTCGACAGTAACGCCGGGCACAATTTCGGCGTCTCCATCGAGAAGCTGCCACTGGCCGGCTTCGGCGATCGGCTGGAAATGGTGAGCGAAATAGCTGGCACGGTCACGTTCGCTGGGATTCATGGCGTGTTCGAGTTCGGAGCGCTGTACGAAATAGCGTGCATTGGGGAAGGCCGGGACGATGCGGTCTCCCTGAAGGCGCGTGTTTCCGCCGGCGTGGTCGAAATGCAGGTGGGTGTTAATTACCAGGTCTATTTGCTCTGGCTTGGCGTCGAACTTGCGAAGCGATTCGACCAATGGATCACCATCCTGGATCGCAAAAATCGCGCGTTGTTTGGGCTCCCAAATTGTGCCGTTGCCGGTTTCGATGACGATATTTTTCCGGGCCGCACGGATCAGCAGCGAATTGGCGCGCAACCGGATGCGGTTGGACTCGTCCGGAGGAGATTTTTTGTCCCAAAGAACCTTGGGAACGACGCCAAACATGGCACCACCGTCTAGCCGGAAGGTGCCTCCATCGAGATAGTGAACTTCAAAATCGCCAAAATGCATGGTTATACCTTGGGTGCAATGCCGCTCTTCGAAAGGATATCGCTGACGGCAGAAAACGGATCGAGCTTGCGGACGGCGACGGCCGCAGCTAATTCCTGGAGGCGAGCTTCACCCGCTTTGCCACCAAGAACGCTTTCCAATAGGCGTGATTCGAGCATTTCGATGAGACGGTTCTTCCAAAGTTCAACGTGCTTCTTTTCGCGTTCGCCGCTGGATTCGAAGTGCTGGCGGAATTTCGCGATGGTGGCAGCGAGTTCTTCGACACCGCGATTTTCGGTGGCCACGGTGCGAATCACGGGAGGGTGCCAGCCGTCGCGCGGCATCACCAAAGAGAGCATGGAATGGAGTTGCTCCTCGAGGCGATCAGCGCCTTCGCGATCGGCTTTGTTGAGCACAAAAATATCAGCGATTTCCATCAAACCGGCTTTCATGTTCTGGATATCATCGCCTAGCCCGGGAACCATCACGACGAGGACGCAATCGGCCAAACGGACGATGTCGATTTCATCCTGACCGACGCCGACGGTCTCGATGAGGATTTGTTTCTTCCCCGCCGCATCCAGTAGTAAGGCGACCTCCGCGGTGGTGCGAGAAAGGCCGCCGAGAAATCCACGCGTGGCCATGGAGCGGATGAAAATGCCGGTGTCAGAGGCGTGGCCCTGCATGCGGATGCGATCGCCGAGAATCGCGCCCCCGGAGTACGGACTGGTCGGATCGACGGCAATAACGCCCACGCGTTCGTCGTGTTTGCGGTGGTAAGAAGCGAGACGGTCTACGAGCGTACTTTTGCCGGTTCCGGGCGCGCCGGTGACACCGGTCAGGTAGGCTTGTCCGGTGTGAGGGAAAAGCCGCTTTAACAGTTCTTCGGATTCAGCCGACTGATTCTCGATTGCCGAAATCGCGCGGGAGACAGAACGGACATCGCCGCGGAGAATCTTTGCGGCCCAATCTTCGATAATGGAGTTCATCGGCAAGCCGAGCCACGCGCTGGTCCGGACCGAGGGGTGCAGGTTGTGACGGGCTGCATCCCTCTATTATTTCTTGCCAAGGAGTTGCCGGGCAATGACCAACTTCTGAATTTCGCTGGTGCCCTCTCCGATGGTGCAGAGCTTAACGTCACGGTAGAACTTTTCGGCGGGATAGTCCTTGATGAAGCCGTAGCCGCCGTGAATTTGCACACACTCGTTGGCGACACGCACGGCGACTTCGCTGGCAAAGAGCTTGGCCATGCTGGATTCCCGGGTGAAGCGGACGTTTTTCTGGTCGGCGAGCCAGGCGGCTTGATACACGAGCAAGCGCGCGGCTTCGACTTCGGTGGCCATATCCGCGAGCTTGAACTGTATGGCCTGAAATTCACTGATGGGCTGGCCGAACTGTTTGCGTTGCTTGGCGTATTTTGTAGCTGCTTCCAATGCGCCTTGCGCCATGCCCAGGGCTAACGCCGCGATGGAAATGCGGCCGCCGTCGAGAATTTTCAGGCTGGAGATGAAGCCCTCGCCTTCGGGGCCTAGCAGATTTTCGGCTGGGACGCGGCAATCGGTGAAGATGACTTCGGAGGTATCGCTGGCGCGCATGCCCAGCTTGTTTTCCTTTTTGCCCGGGCGGAAGCCGGGCATTCCCTTTTCCAGGATGAACGCGCTGATGCCGTGGGAGTCCTTGCCCTTGTCGGTGACGGCCATGGCGACGCAAACGTCGGCGTAGTGACCGTTGGTGGTGAAGGTTTTGGCGCCGTTTAGCACCCAGCAGTTGCCTTGCCGAACCGCGGTGGTGCGCGTGCCGCCAGCGTCGGAACCGGCCTCGGGTTCGGTGAGAGACCAAGCGCCGAGCTTCTTGCCCTGCGCCAAGGGAACTAGATACTTGCGCTTTTGCTCCTCACTGCCGAATTTGTAGATGTGGTTCGAACAGAGCGAATTGTGGGCGGCGACGAAGAGTCCTACCGAACCGTCTGCTCGCGAGAGCTCTTCGATTGCGGCGGCATATTCGATGTAGCCGAGGCCAGCTCCACCATACTCTTCGGGGAAGATGACACCGAGAAGGCCCATTTCCGCGAGTTTGGGCAGGATTTCGGTGGGAAAGTGCGAGGCTTCGTCCCATTCCATGACGTGGGGTGCGATTTCTCCCTCGGCAAATTCGCGGACGGTCTTTCGGAGTTGCTTCTGTTCCTCGGTAAAGGTGAAATCCACGGCAACCTCTGGATATAGTTTTGGATATGCTCGGTAAAAGTTTATCTTATGCGAGTGAGGCGCGCACGTTTTCGTTGTGGTTTGTGTGCGGAATAGGAAAAGAAGGAATAAAGCGGAGTTCGCGGAGGGCCGCAGAGGTCCCTGAGAAGAGGGGCCCAAGAGGGCGGCCTGAAGCCGCCCCCACAAGTTCCGGTTTACCAGCCTACGGGGTAGTTGTTCTTTTTGTTTTGTTCGTCGAGCCAGGCTTTTAGAGGGGCAAAATAGTCTGCGATGGCGGTGGCGTCCATCTCGCGCTGACCGGTGAGGACTTCCAATGCGTCGGGCCACGGTTTGCTACGCCCCATAGAGAGCATGCGATTTAGTTTTTCACCGGCGGCTTTGTTTCCGTAGATCGAGCAGCGGTTCAGCGGACCTTCGACGCCCGCCGTTTTGCAAAGCGCACGATGAAACTGGAATTGGTAGATGTCCGCGAGGAAGTAACGGGCGTACGGCACGTTTGCAGGAACATGATATTTCGCGCCGGGATCGAAATCGGCTTCGCTGCGGGCCACTGGAGGAGCGACGCCCTGATACTTTCGACGCAGTTCCCACCACATTTTGTTGTACTCGTCCGGCTTGATTTGCCCGGAGAAAACTTCCCAGCGCCACTTATCGATGACCAGTCCAAAAGGCAGAAAAGCAATTTTATCCAGGGACTTTTCCAATAAGTAGTCGATGTCGCCGGATGCGGGCGGGATTTCATCTATCAGACCGATCTGTCTGAGATAGGCAGGGGTAACCGATAACGCGATAGTGTCGCCCACGGCTTCGTGGAAACCATCGTTGGCGCTGTCTTCGAATAAGAACGGTTGCTGATCGTAGGCGCGCTGGTAGAAATTGTGGCCCAATTCGTGGTGGATGACGCCAAAATCCTCTTCGGTGATCTGAATACACATCTTGATACGCAGATCGACTTTGTTGTCCACGTCCCACGCGCTGGCGTGGCACACCACATCGCGGTCGGCGGGCTTGGTGAAGAGCGAGCGTTCCCAGAACGTCTCCGGTAGTGGAGCAAAACCCAGGGAGGTGAAGAAGCCCTCGCCATATTTGACCATTCCCTTCGGGTCGGTCTTCCGATCGACGAGAATTTTGGTCAGATCAAAGCTCTTCGCCGATTTCGGCGGGTCGAGAAGCGGATAGATGTTATTCCACTCCTGGCCCCAAAGATTGCCGAGCAACTGAACAGGAATCGGGCCGTTTGGAGGGACCACATTGCTGCCATATTTCTTTGCCAGTTGACCACGCACGTATGCGTGGAGCGACAAATAGAGCGGCTGAAGCTGAGTCCAAAGGCGGTCGAGTTCTTTTGCGAAGTCGTCGGGCGGCATGTCGTAATTGGATCGCCAGAGGGCGCCCACGTCCGTGTAGCCGAGTCCCTTGGCGCCGGCATTGCCCAGTTCGACCATGCGCGCATAACGCTGGCGCATCGGAGCGCCGACGGCGTGCCAACCGAGCCATGCCCGCTTCAACTCTTCCGGGTCGCGACTAGTGGCCAGGATGCGTTCGATTTTGGTGATGTCCATGCACGGTTTATCCGCACCGTCTGGACACCACTTCCCTTTTCCGTAGTCGCCCTCCAAGGAGGCAAGAATTTGCGCGAGTTCTTTTTGCGCCTTGGGATCGTCCGGGGCGGGAAATCCGGTCGCCAATTCCAAAAGCAGGCGCTTGCGGGCGAGTTCCGGTGGAAGACTGACCCGATCGAAACGATGCGCTTCTTTGGCGTACTTGGTGGCGGCAGTGTTGGCGACCTCTCCGAGGTCAGCGGCGATGGCTTCGGTGTCATCGGTGATGAAGTTGTTTTGCACCCAAGCCGCGCGCTGCGCTTTCTCTGCCAAGTCAGACAGGTCTTGTTCGGCGTGCTCAATGAATTTCTTGGCTTCTTCGGGTGTTGGCGCCGGAGTTTGCGCTGCCGCGGGACGCCAAAATAAGCCGAGTGCGAGAGACAGAACAGCAATTGAGACACACACTTGGCGAGCAAGCTTACGCATCTATTCTCTCCTGAAGAACAGCACCCAAACGAATCTGCGCCACTTTGGTTACGCGACCTGTCCTTTTTTGCGTTCGACGACGGATTTCAGTTCTACCAGTGCGCGATCGATTGCGGCGCGGTCTACATTCCAATGGGTGACCATCCGCACGGAGTAGGGCGCAGTGTCCTGAGCCCAGACGCCGCGTGCGTGCAATGCGTCACAAAGGTCGACGGCAGTCAGGCCGGTTGCTGTGCAATCGAAAATCACAATGTTGGTGCGGACGGCAGCGGGATCGATCTTCAGCCCGGGAATCTTGGCGATGACCTCGGCCAGGTGTTTGGCATTGGCGTGGTCTTCGTGAAGGCGCGAGGGCGATTTTTCCAGTGCGATGAGGCCTGCTGCGGCGATCACACCGACTTGACGCATGCCGCCGCCGAACATCTTGCGATATACCCGAGCTCGTTCGATAAATTCCTTTGTACCCACAATCATCGAGCCGATGGGCGCCCCCAAGCCCTTTGACAGGCAGAACATCACGGAATCCACTTTCTTGGTCATGTTGCGCACGTTGTCGTTCAACGCGGTGGCGGCGTTAAAGATGCGCGCGCCATCCAAATGTACCTTCAGACCCAGGGCGTGTGCGCCGTCGCAGATTTCGTCCACGCGCTCCGTTGGATAGGCAGTTCCCCCTGCCATGTTGCTGGTGTTCTCCAGGCAGACCAGCGCGGTCTGCGAGTCGTAGTAAATCTTTGGACGGACGGCAGCTTCAATCTGCTTCCAGGTCATGATGCCGTCGGTATCGGCGTGAACGGCGCGAGGCATGCAGCCGGCGATTGCGGACATGGAGGCCAGCTCGTACAGATTGACGTGGCTGCGCTCTTCACAGATGACCTCGTTGCCGTGATGGGTCCAGATCTTGAGGGCGGTGAGATTGCCCATGCATCCAGTGGGAACAAACAAGGCGGCTTCCTTACCGAAGATTTCGGCGGCGCGGGCCTGAAGGCGATTTACGGTGGGGTCTTCGCCGTAGACGTCATCGCCAACGGCAGCCTCCGCTATGGCGCGGCGCATCTCGTCACTTGGACGCGTGACGGTATCGCTGCGCAGGTCAACAGCGTTTTCCACGGGCAGAACGTGGTCGGGGTCAACGAGCTGGTTGCCTTTGGCGACGGTGTAGGTCATGGATGGTCTCGGTTGTAGTTTTTAGTCAGGGTCAATTTCGGTGCTTTCCGCTTATCGAAGCAATTCTACGATTACTTCGTTGGAGATGCTAAGTTTGCCCGGAGCGAGCCGCAGCGTTTCGTGTTCGCGGCTCATCAGACCCGCCGCCACTAGCGGTGCCGCTTTGTCCTGCAAGTCGACACCGTATTGGCGTTCGATGCGCGCGAGATCGATGCCGGAAAGTTGGCGAAGTCCAAGGAAGAGTTCTTCTTCGAGCGCGGAACCTTGGGTGACTGTTTCCACCGATACCACGGGCGATTTGCCGGCGGAAATCGCGTCGACGTAAATGGCAGCGTCGTGAAGATTCGCCCAGCGCTGGGAGCCTGAGAACGAATGCGCGCCTGCGCCGAAGCCAAGATACGGTTCACGACGCCAGTATTTCAGATTGTGTTTGGAGGCCAAGCCAGGCTTGGCCCAGTTGGAAATTTCGTATTGTTCGTAGCCTGCGTTTTTCAGGAGCGATTGTCCGAGTTCGTAAAACTCCGCCATGGATCCTTCGGACGGCAGTTCGCGGGCACTGTAATGGCTGCCGCTTTGCAGAACTTCAAGTCCCAGGCGGCTGCCTTCGTCAATTTCCATCATGTAGATGGAAACGTGTTCCGGCGAGAGCGCAATCAGTTCGTCAAGGGATTGCCGCCACGAGGCGTGGGTCTGCTTCGGAAGGCCGGCGATGAGGTCAAAACTGATATTACGAATTCCGGCTTCGCGGAGAGTTGTTGCGGCACGGTAGATGTCCGCTCGGCGGTGCAAGCGTCCGGCGGCCTTGAGTTCGTCGTCGACGAACGATTGCGTGCCCATACTGATGCGATTGAACCCTGCCGCGACCCAGGCGGCAGCCTTTTGCGCTTCGATGGTTTCCGGATCGGCTTCGAGGGTGACTTCTTCGAAGGCGCACGAGAAGTTGTCCCGCAATGCAGCCACGAGATGAGTCAGGAGTGCTGGTTCGAGGAGGCTCGGGGTGCCACCGCCGATGTAAAGGGTATCTACGGACGCGTTTGTTAGCTCGGCGTTCGCGATACCCGCCAAGACGTAGCGCTGTGCATGTTCGCGAATCTCACGGGCGACTGCGTCGATATAGGGCGCAAACCGGCCGGAAGACACCACGCCCGTGTGGAAGTTGCAGTAGGTGCACTTCGTCTGGCAGAACGGGACTTGGATGTAAACACCGAGATTGGGCATTACGCTGCTCTGCGCTTTGCGGCGCGCTCCAGGAGTTCGTGAATAAGGGTTTGGTAGGGCTTATCTTCCTTGGCGGCGAGACGGCGTAATTCTGCTAGAAGTCGTGGCGAAATCCGAATGGCAATGAGTGTTTTTGCCGTTCCGGTAACAGGGCGGCCAACACGATGCGCGCGCTTTAATTCCTCCGGGGTCGTTTCCGGAATATCGGAAAAATCGATTCCACTATCCGCGGTATGCCTGGCCTTCCCGTTGACTCGGCCTGCGCGCGCTGATGATCCGGTGTGTTTCTTTGCCATCTTTGTTCTTCCTTGCTGTGTAGACGAGAATCAGAACCCGACCCGCCACCGACAGCCCAAGCCGTTTCAGACGGACTTCGTCGCTAGAATGTTCGAGGTCGGCCCATTCCAAACCGTTGGGATCTTCGAAGACAGTGGCGGCCTCTAAAAAGGACACGCCATGTTTCTTGCGGTTCCGCAAGTCCTTCCGCAGATCCCACGTAAACACATTAGTGTATATACGCTAATTCTTGAGCGGCGTCAACTCAGTGCTTTGATTCGCCACACGGGAGCTAGACGCGGTCGGGGATGACTTTTACGTAGAGTTTGCGCTCGCGGGGGCCGTCGAACTCGGCGAGGAAGATTCCCTGCCAGCGGCCGAGGGCGAGTATGCCCTGTTCCACGAAGAGGAACGTGTTTGTTCCCACCAGCATGGTCTTCACGTGGGAATCGGAATTGCCTTCGGCGTGGCGATAGGGTCCTGCGGCGGGAATCAGGCGATCCAGTGCGCCTTCCGCATCGTGCGCCACGTCCGGATCGGCGTGCTCATTGATCAAAATTCCTGCGGTAGTGTGCGGGACGTAGAGGTAACACGTTCCGGTCTTGACGCCCAACGCCGTTACTACGCGCTGGACTTCTACGGTGATGTCGACCAATTCGGTGCGGCGAACGGTTCGGACTACGATCGATTGCATGGCGTGTCGATTATGGTGATTTAGGGTTGGGAAAACAACGTGGGGAAAGAGTAAGAGAAAGGCTTTACCGCAGAGGCCGCTGAGGAGCCGCAGAGTACGCAGAGAGGACTAGGGGATCGGAACTATGGCGTGGCGGCCAGGCTTTTTGGCAGAGGCGCAGTTCAGAAGGTCGTGAAGACCGGCGGTGCCAAGCCGCGCAAGGAACGGCAGGAAGCACAGTTCGCGGGATTGCAGACTTTTTTCGGGATACAAAAGATTCTCAAGGAATTCTGCGTGACGCTCGATCAGTTTTTCGTGGCGATCGAGAGAGGCCCCGGTCTTGTGGCGCAATTTCTCCACTTGATACAAAAGACGTTTTTCCGCGCGGGCGACGGTACCCTTCAAGGTCGGATCGACGCTGGCGATTCTTTCCTGCAGTTTCTGGGTGATTTTCTGAATGTCGTGCAGGCTGGCGTCGAACTTCTTCGCGAGCTTTTTAGGAACGTTGGAGGCGTACATCCGTCTGCGAAGCGTCTGCCTGCCTTCCCAGACATCCTCCACTTTCAGATCGTACTTCTTCAAAATGCGCAAAGCCTTGGGGTCAACCAAAGTAAAATCGGCGCGCGGGAGGATTACGGGCATGCGGCCCAGGAGCTTTTCGTACAACACGTGCGTCTGCGCGTAATAGGCGAGTTCCGCTGGTCCTGCGAAATACGCCGCAGTTGGCAGTAGATAATCCTGCATTACGGGCCGAAGCAACGCGTTGGGACTGAACTGTTCGGGGCGAGCATCGATGCGCTGTAACCATTCCTCGCGCGGCGCAGCCTGTTCGCCGGAGACGAAGTGATTGTTCACCGCTGACAACACCTGGCGCTTGCCGCGTTCCACGGTGAACAGCAACGTGCTGCGCGAGGTCACTTTTACCTGCACTGCGTATCCAGCGTGCTCCAGCTCTTTGCTCCGATGAAGCAGCTCTTCGTTGAGCGAATCGCGCTGCGCTAGGGCATCGCGCAAGAAGGGGGCGGCCACCTTGTGCAGCCGCTCGTCCAGGGGATCGAGAAGAATCAATCCAAGCGATTCGAAAATACGAGTGAAGAGCCGTGCAAAGGCGCTGCCGTATGTGGCGGACGGAGTATACGATTCGCGCAACACCTCCGCGAGCGCCGCTCCATCGGGGCCGCCGAGGGTGATGGCCGCTTCGCGCAGGACGTCGTCCACGGCCGAACCGAGTTTGATTTGGCCAACCGGTTCGGCTGAAGCATCCGGGTGCGGAAGTTCCAGGCGGTGCAGCAGGCCATCGGTGAACCAGGTGGTATGGCGGACTTCGTCCACGTCGTGATCTTCGGTGGCCATCCAAAACACCGGCACAGCTGGGACGCTTGCTTCGCGCAATTCGCGGGCGGTTTGCAGAGCGCTCAGAGCCTTGTAAATGGAATAGGCCGGTCCTCCAAACAAACCGACTTGCTGGCCGCTAACGACGGCGACTGCGCCGGCCTCCAAGAGCTGCAGGTTGGCTTCGGTTTCCGCCCCGCTTCCGAACGCGCGATTTTGCTGGCGAAGAATTTCCGCAACTTCTTTTCGACGGTCATCAGGGAAAGAAAGGCTTTTGGCATATTCGAAGACGGACTTGAGGTCAGGAGGGTGGGCGAAGAAGCGTTCGACTTTGGGGAAATTCTCTACGTAGTCACGGACGAATTTCGTCGTGTGAGGGAGCTGGCTCGGGAGCAAGGCACGACAATCCATAGGCCGTTAGATGATAGACGCGGCGAAAGGTGACGGCAATATCTTGGGGTTAGACGCGCGCCGCGGCCGGATGTAGCTCCGCAATGAGAGACGCAATGGCTTGCTTATTTTCTTCTTTTAGGGGCAGCAGCGGCAGGCGCGGGGCGCCGCCATGGTAGCCACGGAGGTCCATGGCGAACTTCAGGCCGGCGATGCCGTTTTCCGAAACGATGCGCTTGGAGGCGAGCGCCAGTTGATGTTGCAGCGCTTTCGCGCGCTCATGCTGGCCCGATTGGGCAAGATCATACAGCTCCGCGCATTTTTCAGGCAGTGCGGAGGCCAGAGCGAGGATCGCTCCGCGCGCGCCAACGACCAGCGCAGGATAGACAACCGCGGCGCCGCCGGTGACAAGATGAAACCGAACAGGGGCGGAAGCGACCACTTCCGAGACGCGTTGAATAACGCCAGAACTGTCCTTGATGCCGGCGATGTTGGGATGTTCCGAGAGAGTCAGGATCTCGGGAGTCTCCAGCGTGATACCGGTGAATTGCGGCACGGAATAGAGGAGCACGGGGATCGGGGAAGCATCCGCGACGGCGCGGTAATGGCGGATGTAGGTTTCCGCGCGATACATGGGCTTGTAATAGTAGGGCGTTTTAACCAGAGCGAATTTGTAACCCAGTGCGGCGGCGCGCTTGGTGCGCACGATGGTCTCGGCAGTGGATTCCGCTCCAGTTCCAGCGACCAGAACTTTCTCGGGTGCCGTGGCTTCCTTGGCGGCGGCTAAAATCGCGTCCGCTTCATCGCGCGAGAGCATTACGGCCTCGCCGGTGGACCCGAGAACAACGTAGCCCGCGAGTCCCGTGTGGTTGTAACGGCCGAGGTTTTCCTTTACGGCAGTGAGCGAGACAGCGCCATCTTGCGCGAAAGGAGTCGTCAAGGCCGGGAAAATACCGGTGATGCTCATCGTCAGTCTCCCGAACCGGAATTGGTGCCCGAGGCGGCCACGCGGTTCAGATGCAAATCCTGAAGACAGGCCACTTCCCGTGGCAATTCAACAAGGGCGTGAATTCCGTGCACGGCGGCATGCGCCGCGGAAAGCGTGGTGATGCACGGAATGTTGTAGCGGATGGCCGCGCGGCGAATGGACTTTTCGTCGTAGAAAGATTCACGGCCGAGCGGGGTGTTGATGACCAGATGGATTTTCGCGGTTTTGATCAGGTCCACGATGTTGGGCCGGCCTTCGTTGACCTTGAATACTTCGTCGCAGGTAACACCGGCGGCGCGGAGAGCGGCTGCGGTGCCTCGGGTAGCGGTTATTTTGAATCCCAGGGAAGCAAGATCCGCGCCGAGTTGCCCGATCTGACGCTTGTCGCGATCGTTCACGCTGATGAACACCGTGCCGGTGCTTGGCAATTTTTGACCGGCAGCAAGCTGGGCTTTCGCGAACGCGTGGCCGTAGGATTTAGAGATGCCCATCACCTCGCCGGTGGAACGCATCTCCGGGCCGAGAATGGTGTCGACCCCGCGAAATTTGTTGAACGGGAAAACCGGCGACTTCACGGAGTAGAAATCGTGTACCGCAACTTCGGCAACGCCGTTGTGATGAACAAGGGGAAGATTCATTTCCGCCAGGCGGCGACCAACCATCAAGCGCGCGGCTACTTTTGCCAACGGCACTCCGGTGGCCTTGCTGACGTACGGAACTGTCCGGGAGGCTCGCGGGTTCACTTCCAAAACATAGACGGTGTCGCGTTGAATGGCGTATTGCACATTCATCAAGCCCACGACTTTGAGCGCATTGGCGAGGCGTTTGGTGTAATCGCGAATGGTATTCAGAATTTTTGGTGACAAGCTAACTGGCGGGAGAACGCAAGAAGAGTCGCCGGAATGCACGCCGGCCTCTTCGATGTGTTCCATGATGCCGCCGATGACGACATCGTGGCCGTCGGCGAGCGCATCCACGTCTACCTCGGTGGCTTCCTCTAGAAATTGGTCGATGAGCACCGGACGAGCGGGACCCATCATGGCCGCTTGCGCTACATATTCCTGGACAGTGTTGACGTCGTAGGCAATCACCATCGCGCGTCCACCAAGGACGTAACTCGGTCGCACAAGAACGGGCAAGCCGATCTCTGAAGCTACACGCGCGGCTTCTTCGGGGACGAGTGCAGTCCCGTTGCGTGGCTGCGGGATGCGCAATTCCTCCAGCAACCTGCCGAAGCGACGGCGGTCCTCCGCCAAGTCAATGGATTCGGGGGCGGTGCCAACGATGGGCACTCCGTTGCGCTTTAATTCCAGGGCCAGGTTCAGCGGGGTTTGCCCGCCAAATTGCACGATCACCCCATGGGGCTTTTCGCGTTCCACAATGGCCAGGACGTCTTCCAGTGTGAGCGGCTCGAAATAGAGGCGGTCCGCAGTGTCGTAGTCCGTCGAAACCGTTTCCGGATTGCAATTCACCATGATGGACTCGAATCCATCGGCGCGAAGCGCAAACGAAGCGTGACAGCAGCAGTAATCGAATTCGATTCCCTGCCCGATGCGATTCGGGCCGCTGCCGAGGATCATGATCTTCTGCTTTGTGGAAGGCTCCGATTCGTCTTCGTCCTCGTAGGTCGAATACATGTACGGGGTGAAGGATTCGAATTCCGCGGCGCAGGTGTCCACGCGCTTGAACACCGGGGCTACGTTGTACCGCGCGCGCTGCAGGCGCACCACGGAGGGTGTGGTCTTCCACAACTGCGCCAGTTGCTCGTCGCTGGTCCCAACGCGTTTCACTTCCCGCAACAGATCCTTCGAGGCGGTCTCGACAGTAACGGTAGCCGCCCGCCGGTTCGCCGCGATGATCTCTTCGATCTGATGGATGAACCACGGATCGATTTTCGTCAGCTCGCAAATTTCTTGTGCCGGCAATCCACGCTCGACCGCGGTCAAAATCCAATGGATGCGATCGGGCCGCGGCGTGGAGAGTTTCTCGCGCAGCAGCGAATCCGGGGCATCCACAGGCGCACGCCACGGTGTGCTGGGCTCCAACGAGCGAATTCCCTTCTGCAGCGCTTCCTTGAAGGTGCGGCCGATGGCCATCACTTCGCCGACGGATTTCATCTGGGTGCCGAGGGTGCTATCCGCACCGGGGAACTTTTCGAATTGCCACTTCGGTATTTTCACGACGACGTAGTCGATAGTGGGTTCGAAGCTGGCCGGGGTCTGCTTGGTGATGTCATTGGGAATTTCGTCCAAGGACATTCCAACCGCTAGACGCGCAGCAATTTTTGCAATCGGGAAACCGGTAGCTTTGCTGGCTAGCGCGGAACTCCGCGATACGCGCGGATTCATTTCAATGACGGTCATGCGCCCGGTTTCCGGGTTGATGGCAAATTGCACGTTGGAACCGCCGGTCTCGACGCCGACTTCGCGAATGATGGCCGCTGCCGCGTCACGCATGCGCTGGTATTCCTTGTCGGTCAGCGTTTGCGCGGGAGCAACGGTTATCGAATCGCCGGTGTGCACGCCCATGGGGTCGAAATTTTCGATGGTGCAAATGACGACGAAGTTGTCGCGGAAGTCGCGCATCACTTCCAGTTCGTATTCTTTCCAACCGAGGACAGATTCTTCCACCAGCGCTTCGTGCACCGGGCTCATGTCCAGCGCATGCGCGATGGAATCGGCGAATTCTTCCTTGTTGTAAGCAATGGAGCCGCCCGTGCCGCCTAGCGTGAACGAAGGGCGAATGACTAACGGAAATCCCAACTGATCGCAGAGGCGCAGGGCGTCTTGCGCGTTGTTCACCAGCGCGGAAGCGGGAACTTCCAAACCGATTTTGCGGCAGGCATCCTTGAACCACAGACGATCCTCGGCGACTTTGATCGCGCGCAAAGAGGCGCCGATCATTTCGACTCTGTGCTTTTCGAGAATGCCGCCTTCCGCAAGTTCTACCGCAAGATTAAGAGCGGTCTGGCCACCGACGGTGGGAAGAAGCGCGTCAGGCTTTTCCTTGATGATGATTTCCTCGAGATAGTCTTTGGTAAGCGGCTCGATGTAGGTTCGATTGGCCAATTCCGGGTCGGTCATAATCGTCGCCGGATTGGAATTGACCAACACCACTTCGTAACCCTCCGCGCGCAAGGCTTTGCATGCTTGTGCGCCGGAATAGTCAAACTCGCAGGCCTGGCCAATCACAATGGGGCCGGAGCCGATGATCAGGATTTTTTTGATGTCATTGCGTTTGGGCATGTTTATTCGGTGTCGCTCGGCCTCGAAATCCAGACGTATCCGTTGTCTTCCAGGACGTAGGTAATTCCCGAACACTTGGTGTCGGCCGGTTTCTTGTTCGGATCGTATTTTATCAAGATCGTGAAATTGTGGTCGCCGGGATGAAATGCGAGCCAATACATGCCGGGTTCGAGTTGTTGTTTGAATTCGAAGTCGCTGGTGAAGCCGGTGCGCGTTTCACCAATGCGGATCAGACCTTCGCAGCATCGTCCAGAATCATCGGCCTTGAAGAGCTCGAGTTTTGTGCGAGGCAGGTTTCGGGTCTTCGGAACTTCGTCGCCATGCTTTTCTTTTGTTTTGCCGACGTCCTGCGCAAACTTGCCGCAGATTTTATCCACCACGTCTGCCTTGCGCGCGGCTGGGGCCTGCGCTAACGAAGGGATAGCGAGCGCGAGCAGAGCAAAGCACACCGACGCCACCGCCGGGCCGCCGGAAATGATGCTCCCGCCGACGGTCATCCTCTGGAGCTCCCTGGGTGGGCGAATTCTTTCATCATGTCGGTAAACTCGGTGAACAAATAGTGAGAATCGTGCGGCCCAGGCGATGCCTCGGGATGATATTGCACGCTGAAGAGCGGCATGGTTTTGCTGCGCATCCCTTCGTTGGTGTGATCGTTCAGATTGAGGTGGGTGATTTCCACTTCGCTGGAGGGCAGCGATTCCGGATCCACGCAGAAGCCATGATTCTGCGCGGTAATCTCCACCTGGCTGGTGAGCAGGTTCTTCACCGGATGATTTGATCCATGATGGCCGAATTTCAGTTTGAAGGTTTTTCCACCGAGCGCTAATCCACAAAGCTGATGGCCGAGGCAGATCCCAAAGATCGGCACGCGCCCAGCCAGCTTGCGGATATTTTCCACCGCGTAGGTGACCGGTTCAGGATCGCCGGGGCCATTGGACAGGAATACCCCGTCGGGAGCGAACGCGAGCACGTCCTCCGCGGACGTGGAAGCAGGGATGACCGTGACCTCGCAGTGATGATCCACGAGCAAGCGCAAAATGTTCTGCTTGATCCCGTAATCGTAGGCCACCACGCGAAACTTTTTCGTTTCCGGCGCGGCACCGGCCTCGCCCATCTGCTCCGTCCACGGAGAAGTTGCCAGGTCGATCGAACCTTTTTGCCAGTCGTATGCTTTCTTGCACGACACCTGACCGGCAAGCTCCTGGCCAGCCATCAACGGAAGCTGCTTAGCTTCGAAAATAAGCTGGTCGGCGGGAGTGCCATCGGTGGAGAGAATGCCGCGAAGCGCACCGACCTTGCGAATATGCCGCACCAGAGAGCGCGTATCGATGTCCCAGATCACGGGAATCTTGTGGCGATTCAAATAAAACTGCGCGGTTTCGGCCGAACGCCAATTGGAGGTCACCTGCGAAAATTCACGCACCACCAATCCTTCGATGTAAGGGCGGACAGACTCTTCGTCATCGAGGTTGGCGCCCACGTTTCCAATGTGTGGATACGTCAAGCAAACGATCTGCCCTGCATAGCTGGGATCGGTGAAAACTTCCTGATAGCCGGTGAGGCTGGTGTTGAAAACGACTTCGCCGCCCCGGCGCGTCAAGGCGCCGGCCGCGCGGCCATTAAATATGCGCCCGTCTTCGAGCGCCAGGATTGCTGGGCGATGCTGAACTTCCGTCAGTGTGTCCTCCGTCCATCTACTTATCGCTAGCTTCCGTGGTAGACAGCGAACCAAAATGATCCACGGGCCAATAGGCAAATACCGCGCGGCCATAAATAAACTGGCTGGGCACCGGGCCGAATACACGCGAATCGTTTGAACTGATGCGATGGTCGCCCATCACGAAATAAGTGCCCTTCGGCACTGGCTGGGGACCGTAGTCGCTTACGTCCGCGTACTGGGGCGGCACGTAGGATTCCTGCACCATCTTTCCATTCACGTACACCACACCACGGCGAATCTCGACAGTTTCTCCCGGCAAAGCGATCACGCGTTTGATGAAGGATTTTGAGCGGTCCAGCGGATACCAGAAGACCACCACGTCTCCGCGCTCAATCGGTTCAAAGCGGTAGACAAACTTGTTAATGAAGATACGCTCTTGGTCGGAGAGCAGCGGAGCCATGCTAGTGCCTTCCACCTTCACCGGCTGATACAGGAACACGATGATCACCAGCGCGAGCCCAATGGCGATCAGCAGGTCGCGGGTCCAGACCCGTACTTCGTGACGCAAGACGTGCGCGGAATGAGACGTCGCCTTCGCCGGAGGGGCGCTGGCAGGATCGGAATTGTTCAATGGAGATGCAGGAGCGGATGCGATGCCGCTCGCGGGAGGAGGGACGTGCGTTTCGTCGGGTTTGAGCATCCTGCGCTGCCTTTCATTTATAACATGGCGCGAGAGAAACGCGCCACACGCGGGTTCCGAAATCGCTGCGTGGTTTCGAGATTTTTGGTTCTGTGGTAGTGATTCGCCTCTCTCTAGGATTCGTGTTATGCGGTCCGGTGTTGCCTGTTTCCAGACTGAACGAACGGGCGGCCATCTTTTCGATGGTTCATCGGCGGCTGGGGATTATTCATCGCCGCCGAGCTCGTAGTTCATTGCGGCCAGAGAGGCGATGACGGCGGTTTCTGTCCGAAGGATTAATTTCCCAAGCGAAGCTTCCTGAAAACCGGCCGCTTTTGCTTCCGCAAACTCCGATTCAGTCCAGCCACCTTCTGGGCCAACCGCCAGCACCGCCGATCGGGAAGATTGTCCGCCAAGCACGCGGCGCATCGCTTGGGCTGCCGGAGACTCCGAGAGTATGACGCGGCAGTTTGCAGAGTGGGAAGCGAATGCCAGTGTTGGTTTTTCGGGAGCCAAAAGGAGGGGAAGTTTCACGCGTCGCGATTGTTGCGAGGCTTCAAAAAGAATTTTCTTCCAGCGCTCGGCTCGCTTTGTCGCGGCAGTCAGCAGAGCTTTGTCGCTTCGCGCCGCGGTCAATGGAACGATGCGGCTCACACCCAATTCCGTAGCCTTCTCGATGGCCCATTCGAAGGCCTCGAACTTCACTATCGCCAGTAGGAGTGTGGTTTCCAGGGCGGGAACGTATCCGTCCAGTTCTTCAATCAAGGAAAAATCGATGGTGTCCCGGCTGACGGTTTCGATGCGTCCCAGCCATACCGACGTTCCGTCACTCAGTTCGTAGAGTTGCCCGGGCTGGGCGCGCAAGACTCGGCCGAGATGGTGAGCGAGTTCGCCCTCCATTTGCGTTTTGCCGTCCTGAAAACTATCCACGAAAAATCTGCGGCGCATGGGGCATCTTTACATTGGTTACGTCGTGAATCAAATAGAGCTGCATGAGATATCGGCAGCCGCAAAAGCAGCGCCCAGGCATCGCACTCCAAGTTAGCTGAGGATATCTTTGACCTTGTCGAAGATGGAGGAGTTGCGTTCCGCTGGCTTATTGTCGACTTTCAGCGAAGCGTCCAGTTGCTCCATTAATTTTCTTTGTTCGCGAGTAAGTTTTGTGGGAGTCAGAACGCGCAGATGATAGTAGAGGTCGCCTCGCCCGCCGCCGTGCGGATCGGGCAAGCCTTTGCCCTTGATGCGAATGACTGCGCCGCTCTGTGTTCCTTCTGGAACCTTAAGACGCTCTTCGCCATTCAGGCCGGGCACCTGCAACTCCGTACCCAGGCTGGCCTGCGCGATGCTCAGTGGAATCGTGCAATACAAATCGGCGCCACGGCGCTCGAAGAAATGATGTTCTTTCACGTCCAGCACAACGTATAGATCGCCCGCAGGCCCACCGTTGGGTCCGGGTTCTCCTTCACCCTGCACGCGCAACCGCGTTCCGGTGTCCACGCCCGGGGGAATACGCAGTTCGATGTTGCGTTCGCGCTCCACGCGGCCCTGCCCACGGCAATCCACGCAGCGCTCTTTCACGATTTGGCCGGAACCCTGGCACGCCGGGCAAGTGCGGTTGATGGTGAAGAATCCTTGCTGGTACACAAGCTGACCGCGGCCACCGCAGGTCTGGCAAGCGATCACGCCAGTACCCTTTTTCGCGCCGGTGCCGTTGCAGGTTTCGCAGAACTCCTGGCGAGGCACGCGAATCTTTGTAGTCACTCCGTTGGAGGCTTCCTCGAACGTCAGGGTCATGTCGTAGCGCAGGTCCGCGCCACGCTGCACGCGACTGCGGCCTCCGCCGCGACGCCCACCCGAAGATCCAAAAAGATCTTCGAAGCCAAAGAAGTCTCCAAAAATATCGTGAAAATCCTGGAAGATCGAGCCGTTGAAATCGGGCGCGGAACCTGAGTTCCGCAGACCTTCGTGTCCGTAGGTATCGTATATCTGGCGCTTCTGAGGATCGCTGAGGACGCTGTAGGCCTCGGTGCTTTCGCGAAAACGGATCTCCGCCTCTTCCTTATTTTCGGGGTTGCGGTCGGGATGCCACTTCAAAGCGGATTTTCGGTAGGAGGCTTTAATCTCCTCCACAGAAGCGGTGCGGGTGACGCCAAGAACTTCGTAGTAATCGTGAGGCTTCGCCTTGCTCATTGGTGACTGGGCTGAATTCCTTCCTTAGCTTTCCATTTTGTGTTGCGCGGCGTTACGCACAACAACAAAACGCGACCGCACTTCGAGAATGCGTAGTGCTAGTTCAGACTTAATTTAGATGCGGGGTTCGGATGTACCGCTACGCGCACCATCGCTGGGCGCAACACGCGACCCTGAAACACATAGCCTGGCTGGAACACCGCCAGAATCTCGCCATCCGGATGATGCACGGTCTCTTCCCGGTCCACAGCCTGGTGTAGATGCGGATCAAACATCCGGCCGATGGGCTCGAGGCGTTCCACGCCCAACTTCGCAAGATTTTCGACCAACTGCTTGTAGATAAGTTCGAAGCCCTTGCGATAGTTTTCGTATTCCGCCTCACGATGCGCGGCAAGCGCATGTTCGAAG
>Ga0210383_10000798_pt1 | contig 28744 bp, 22 predicted proteins | sample IncBWC14OmetaG_FD_160072 | JGI IMG/M metagenome (GOLD analysis project Ga0210383, IMG submission 160072) | Forest soil microbial communities from Barre Woods Harvard Forest LTER site, Petersham, Massachusetts, United States - Inc-BW-C-14-O ... | reverse complement strand
CGGTGTAGAAATCGCTGCGGGAGAGCGGGTTCTGGCGGGGCTGGACGTGCATGTCGATGCGGCAGGCGGGGGCCACGACGATCGCCAGTAGTGGCAGGAAAACCTTTAACCACTGAGGGCACTGGGGCGCACGGAGGGAAAACCCTTGCGACGACGTTTGTGGAATCCCACTCTTGCGCAAAGTACGCGCAAGAATGGGGCACCCGGCTTTTACGTGATTTCGGTCAGTGCTCATTTTAGCTGGGCACCTCCGAGACTGAGCGGGGGGTTAGGGCTTCTAGGAATTTCCGCGTACCGGTGGGATCGTACTTCTTGTCGGTCGAGAACACGATCAGAAAGAAACGATCTTTCGAGGCTGACGAGAATCTTGGGACGTTGAAGACCGGGTGGTAGGGCATAGGCAGGCCGTTAAGGGCTAGCATGCCGAAGACGGCTGAGATGCCGGCGAACAGGATCGTCATTTCGAACGTGATGACGATGAACGCGGGCCAGGCGTGAGCGGGCTTGCCACCGATGTTGAGCGGGTAGTCGACGGCGGCCATCCAGTACTGCATGAGGTAGCCGCTCAGGCCGCCGATGATGCCGCCGATGAGCACGACCAGCGGGACTTCGTCGTGGTGGAATCCGATTTCTTCGGCCAGGCCTTCGATGGGGAAGGGGCTGTAGGCGTCGATCTTTATATAGCCAGCCTGGTGGGTGGCGTGGGCTGCATCGACCAGGGCTTGAGCGGAGTCGAACTCGGCCATGATGCCATAGATGGGATCGCGCTTGGCCATTATTCTTTCACCTCCGCTTCGGGCAGGAGGGTGCGCATTTCGAAGATCGAGATGGCGGGCAGGATGCGGAGGAACAGGAACATGAGCATTAAGAACATGCCGATGGTGCCGATGTAGGTCATCCAGTCCCAGCGCGTGGGGTAGTACATGCCCCAGGACGAGGTGAGGAAATCGCGGTGCAGGCTGAGCACAACGATGACGAAACGTTCCAGCCACATGCCGACCAGGACCACGCCGGAGATGAAGAAGAGCGCGATGGGACTGGTGCGCAGCTTCTTGATCCACAGCGATTGCGGGATGAAGATGTTGCAGATGAGCAGCGACCAGTAGGCCGGGGCGTAGGGACCGTGCAGGCGGTTCCACAGGGTGAAAGCGTCGTAGCGGTCGCCGCTGTACCATCCCATGAAGGCTTCAATGCCGTAGCCGTAGGCGACGATCAAGCCCGTGGCGAGCATGACTTTCGCGGAGTTCTGCAGGTGGCGCTCGGTGATGAAATCTTCAAGGCCATAAATTTTGCGGATGGGGATGGCCAGCATCAACACCATGGCGAAGCCGGAGTAGATGGCTCCCGCCACAAAGTAGGGCGGGAAGATGGTAGTGTGCCATCCGGGGAGGATGCCGACGGCGAAGTCGAAGCTCACGACTGTGTGAACCGAGAGGACCAGAGGCGTGGCCAATCCTGCGAGAAGCAGATACATGGTCTCGTAGCGGTGCCAGTGGCGGGCGGATCCGCGCCAGCCCATGCAGAGCATGCCGTAGACGATTTTCAGCGCTTTGTTGTCGGTGCGGTCGCGCAGCGTGGCCAGGTCGGGGATGAGGCCGACGAACCAGAACAGCGCCGAGATGGTCGCGTAGGTGGAGACGGCGAACACGTCCCACATGAGCGGGCTGCGGAATTGCGGCCATACGCCCATGGTGTTGGGGATGGGAAAGAGCCAGTAGGCGAGCCAGGGACGGCCGACGTGAATGGCGGGGAATACGCCGGCGCAGGCGACAGCGAACAGCGTCATGGCCTCGGCGAAACGGTTGATGGAATTGCGCCAGCTCTGGCGGAGTAATAAGAGGATGGCGGAGATGAGGGTGCCGGCGTGGCCGATTCCGATCCACCAGACGAAGTTGACGATTTCAAAGCCCCAGCCGATGGGCGTGGTGTCGCCCCAGATGCCGATGCCTTTGAGGAAGAGGTATCCGGCGGCGTAGAGCAGCATCATGGTGAGCATGAAGAACAGGCCGAAACCGACGAACCATCCGTTGGAGGCGGGACGGGTCAGCACGATGGCGCTGATTTTTTCCGTGACCGTGCCGAAGGTGTGGCCGGGCTCGATGACGGGAGCGCGCTCGAGTTCGGTGGTCGATTTGTATTGCTCGGGCATGCGGCTTGCGAAATTCCTCGGGGGCTAAAGCCCAGTTCCTTTTGTGCCTTTACGCGGCCCTAAAGGGCCGCTCTTCCACGGTGCTGCTCCAGCTTTTCTCGGCGACGGCTCTAGCTTCTCTCCGCTACGACTCTAGTTCCGGGTTCGGGTTTCTTATTTCTGCTAAGTATGTTGTTCTGGGGCGCGTGTTCAGTTCACCTAACAGGCTGTAGTTTCGGGACTGTGCTTTTAACTTTGACACTTTGCTGTTTGGGTCGTTGATGTTGCCGAAGACGATGGCGCCTGCGGGGCAGGACTGCTGGCAGGCGGTTTGGAGTTCGTTTTCGTGCGATCCGTCGTTGATCTTTCTATCTTCTTTTTCGGCGTCGATGCGGCGCTCGTTGATGCGCTGGACGCAGTAGGTGCATTTTTCCATGACGCCGCGGCTGCGGACGCTGACGTCGGGATTGCGCATCATCTTGTATTGCGGCGTGTCCCAGTCCTGGAAGAGCAGGAAGTTGAAGCGGCGCACTTTGTACGGACAATTGTTGGAGCAATAGCGCGTGCCTACGCAGCGGTTGTAGACCATGTCGTTCAGGCCTTCGGTGGTGTGGTTGGTGGCGCCGACGGGGCAGACGACTTCGCAGGGGGCGTTCTCGCACTGCTGGCACGGGACAGGCTGGAAGAATGCTTTGGGATTGTCGCGGTCGCCCTGGTAGTAGGCGTCGACGCGAATCCAGTGCATGTGGCGGCCGATGACGACCTGCTCTTTGCCGACGACAGCGATATTGTTTTCCGACTGGCAGGCGATGATGCAGTTGTTGCAGCCCACGCAGGAGTTGAGGTCGATCGACATGCCCCAGGCGTAGTCTTCTTCTTTGTAGGGATAGTTCGGATAGAGCGTGACGTCGTAGGGCGTTTCTTCTTCTTTGGCGAAGGCGGGCTCTTTGCGATATTCCTCGAGCGTGGCTTCGCGGACCAGCGGGCGATGGGCGCCGTCGGGCGTGTCCATCGACTGCATGCCTTGGGTGGAGGCGAGTTTGTAGGTGTCTCCGGTCTTTCTTATTTTGACCCCTGAAGCTGTCCACGGGGCTGAGCTCGTGCGCAGGGCGTAGGCGTTGAAGCCTTGCGCAGTTCCAACACGCCCGGCGCGGGTACGTCCGTAGCCGAGCGTGATGGTGACGGAGTTGTCGGGATGGCCGGCTTGAATCCAGACGGGGCCGGTGATTTTTTTGCTGTTCAGTTCTAGCTCGACTACATCTTCGGTGGCGATGTTGAGACGCTTCGCCATCGCCGGACCGATTTGGATGGCGTTGTCCCAGGTGAGCTTCGACATCGGCTTGGGGAGTTCCTGCAGCCAGCCGTTGTTGGAGAATTGTCCGTCGTAGATGGTGGGGTCGCGGCGGATGTTGAGCTCGACAGTGATCAAGTCGGAAGTTCCCGGCTCAGCAGGAACGTCGGCCTTTAACGCGACTTGCTTCGGCGCAAAGGTTGTCCCCTCGACCCAGCCATCATGCAGCGACTTGCGCCAGAACTGCTCGAAATCTGCCCCGGAGTGCTGCTTCTGCCAGTAGGCGCGGACGAGATCGTATCCAGTCGCGTCGGCTTGGCCGGAGAGCAACGCGACGAATTCCAGCGAGCTCTTGCCGTTGTAGAGTGGAGCGATCAGCGGTTGGATGATGCTGACGGTTCCGTCATAAGCGCGGGCGTCGCCCCATGCTTCGAGTTCATGAGTCGCGCTGACGTGCCACTGGCAGAGTTCGGCGGTTTCGTTCTGGTAGAGACCGTGGTGGACGCGCAGCGGGACCCTGCCGCTCTTCAGCGCATCGGCGAAATTGAGATCGGCGGGTGCGTCGTATGAGGGATTACCGCCGAGGATGACCAGCAAATCTACTTTGCCGGCGTTCATATCGGCGACGAGATCTTTAATGGATTCGGCGTGGTTGATCGGATTCGCATCGACTGGTTCGGTGTAGAAAACAGTCTTGCCGACATTGCCCAGCTTTACGTTGATCGCGTGTGCGAGTGCATGTACAGCCGGCGGCTGGTGATCACCTGCGATGACAACGCTTGATCCCTGATGAGAATGCAGGTCGTGAGTAGCGGCAACGGAGAGCTTGTCCTGCTGACCTGTCCTGCCGACATCAATTCCCAAGGCGGATGTCATGTTGCGCATCAGCCACTCCATCTCCGACGATCGCAATGGCAGCCGATGATCCGCCTTGGCGCCCGTCGAACTCGGCGTGCTCTCAATTACGTAGAGGCGGTTCATGTTGCCGCTGTCGGGATTGCGGCGGGCGGCGAAGTCGCGGATGTAGCGGGTGTTGCCGGGGAAACCGGCGGAGAGGAAGTCGGCGTCGAGGGAGACGATGACGTCGGCTTTTGAGAAATCGTAGCGGGTTTCGACGGGCTGCCCGAAGGCTAGCTTCGCGCCTTCGAGGACGTTGTCGCGATTGATGGGCTCGTAGACGTGCCACTTGGCTTGCGGATAAATCTTCAGGAAATTGCGCAGTTGGTCGGCGAGCGTGGGCGAGGAAACGGTCGGCGTGAGAATGCGGATGCCGGCGCCTTGCAGAGCTTTCTGTGCGCTGAGCGGGCCGCGGATGGCGCCGAGGAACGACTGCCAGGAGCGGACGTCGCCCATCGACATGACGGTCTGCGAGCGGTCGGGATCGTAGAGGCCGAGGATGGAGGCTTGCGCGAAAATGTCGGTGCCGCCGAGCGAGGCCGGGTGCAGGTCGTTGCCTTCGATTTTTGTGGGGCGGCCGAGATGGCTTTCGACCAGGAGCGGGCTGGCGTATCCGCCGAGCGTGGAGGCCGTGGCGTAGTACATGGGGCGGCCGGGGATGACGCCTTCGGGCTGGCGCACGTAGGGGACGATGGGCTCGAGCGGGAGGCGGACGCATCCGGTCATGCCAGCGAGGCCGAGCGACGCGCCCATGACTTTGAGGAATCCGCGGCGGGAAACGGAGTCGACCCATTCGGAAGCGCCTTTGGGGAATTCGCGGTGCAGGGCTTGTGCGAATTCTTCGGAGCCGGCTAGTTCTTCGAGGCTGCGCCAGTATTCGGGGCCGGTTTTTTCGGCGGCATCGTGAGCCGTGGCCTGGTCGATCTTTTCGCGGACGGAGGCCAGGTCCAGTTTTTTCGAAGGACAGACGTCTTCGCGCTTTTGAATCTGGATCAGTCCGCGGGGATTTTTTTCGTCGTTCGTCATTCCAAAAAGCCTGCGTCCCACTTACCTCGGGGGCTAAAGCCCCAATCGATTGGATCGCTTAACGCGGCCCTAAAGGGCCGCTCTTCCACCAAACTCTTCCACCGAACTCTTCCACCAAAATCATCGGTGACAGGTGCTGCAGGTCGTGATGTCTTTCACGTTGCGCACGTTGTACTTTTTTAACAAATCTGTGCCCAGTTCTGTTTGATCGGAGTAGCTTTTGCCGTCGAGTACTACTGGGTTCGTGGTTGTTGGCTGACGGTAGCGCATGTTGAAAACTTCGCTGCGGGGGCGCAGATTTTTTTCGGGCGCGCGATGGCAGCTCAGGCACCATTCCATCTGCAAACTTTCCTGCTGGTACATCAGGGGCATCTGGTCGACGGGGCCGTGACAGGTGTTGCAGCCGACTCCTTTGTTGATATGAATGCTGTGATTGAAATAGACGAAGTCGGGGAGTTGGTTGACGCGGGTCCACTGCAGCGACTCGCCGGATTTGTAGCTGGCGCGGACGGGCTCGAGGAGCTTGGCATTGGTCCAGATCTGGGAGTGGCAGTTCATGCAGGTTTTGGTCGGCGGGATTCCGGCGAAGCTCGAGGTCTCGACCGAAGTGTGGCAGTAGCGGCAGTCGATGCCGAGGCCGCTGACGTGATGCTGGTGGCTGAAGGGGACGGGCTGCGGCTTGCGGACTCCGGTGTAGGTGACGTAGGGCGAACGCTGGATTTCCATCGCCATCCAACCCAGCGCCGCGACGACAAAGACCGCGCCAAAGATGGTGGCCCGGGACAGAGTATTCGTACTGCGATGGAAAATCTGTGACATTCCCTTAGTAGATCGTGCTTAAGAGACCCGGCGGATCGTTTCTGGTTTGATCGTTGTCTTGTTTAATCGTCCGCAGCGATGCGTAACAATAATGTTTAAGATACGGCCAAAAAGAAAAAGGTACGTTGAAAAAGAAAATCACCCACTGGTTTTCTGAGTTGGCTGTGAAACCCGAAATTATAAATAGTTCACTGGAGTTTGTCGCGTTTTTTTGAGTTTCGTAGAAGAAAATAAATTCGATGGGAGCGTTTTGGGAAAAGTGTTCAACTTTATCAACGGCGGAATCGTGTCGTTCGATTCAGTGGCGCGGGAGATCCCTCCCTTCGCCGCGCTTCGCGCGCCCCCGGCTGAAAGCCGGGGGTCTACCAAACGGCTCCGGTCGGGATGACTCAGGCGAGTGAGGTGATCTAGTGGAGATTCATGGCTAGCGGAGGTTCATGACCATTAGTTTTGGTTCGGTCATTTCTTCGGTGGCGTAGCGGAGGCCTTCGCGGCCGAGGCCGGAATCTTTGACGCCGCCGTAGGGCATTTGGTCGATGCGGAACGAGGGGACGTCTCCGGCGATGACGCCGCCGACTTCGAGTTCTTCGAACGCCTGGAAGAGTAATTTGGCGTCGCGCGTGAAGACTCCGGCTTGCAGGCCGTAGGCGGAGTGGTTCACTTTGCGGAGGGCGTCGTCGAAATCTTTGTAGGGCTCGACCGTCACGACGGGGCCGAACACTTCCTGGCAGTTGACTTTCATTTCTGGCTTCGTGCCGGTTAGGACTGTCGGCTCGACTACTAGATTGTGGCGAGTGCCGCCGCAGAGCAGGCGGGCGCCGGAGCGGACGGCTTCGTCGATCCAGTTGACGGTGCGGATGGCGTCGCTCTCACGGATTAGGGGACCGACGTCGGTGGACTCGTCGAGCGGATCGCCGGTTTTTAGTTGCTTCACGCCTTCGACGAAGAGGTCAGTGAATTTTCCGTAGACCGAGTGCTCGACCAGAATGCGCTGCACGGAAATGCAGGTCTGGCCGGCGTAGCCGAAGCCTCCGGTGACGCAGCGCTCGGCGGCGTAGGCGAGGTCGGCGTCGTGGTGGACGATGACGCCGGCGTTGCCTCCGAGTTCTAGGACGACTTTCTTTTTTCCGGCGCGGCGTTTGATGTCCCACCCGACGGGGACGCTGCCGGTGAAACTGATGAGCTTGATGCGGTCGTCGGTGACGAGGAGGCTGGCGTCATCGTTCGAGAGCGGCAGCACGCTGAGGCCGCCATCGGGCCAGCCCGCCTGTTGCACGCATTCGGCTAGGAGCAGCGAGCAGAGCGGGGTTTGGGGCGCTGGCTTCAGCACCATCGAACAACCGGCGGCGATTGCTGGAGCGACTTTGTGAGCGACTAAGTTGATGGGGAAATTGAAGGGAGTGATGCCGGCGATGGGGCCGAGCGGGAATCGGCGGACGATGCCCCAGCGACCAGCGGTGTATTCCTGCCAGTCGAGCGGAAGAAACTCGCCGTAGATGCGGGTGCTTTCTTCGGCGGCGACGTTGAAAGTGAAGATGGCACGCTCGACTTCGGTGCGGGCGGCTTTGATGGGCTTGCCGGCTTCCTGGGCGAGAGTACGGGCGAATTCTTCCTTGCGCTCGGTCATGGAGGCGGAGATGCGGCGGAGGACGCGCTGGCGCTCGAAGGCAGGCAGGCGGCGCGTGGTTCCGAAGGCTTTGACGGCGGCGGCGATGGCGGCTTCGGCGTGCTCGCGGCGGCCCTGGACTACGCGGGCGATCAGGCTGCCGTCGTAGGGGGCGCGGATCTCGACGATGTCGCCGTCTTCGTGCCAGCGGCCGTCCAGGAAAAAACCGTGCGTGGCAACGGGCGCGATCGTCATTTCTGCCATGATTTTCTCCAGGCCGGGCTTAGTCCTGCTTTGGCGATTATAGGACTTATTGGATGAACGGGATGCCTGGTGGGGCTTGAAAATAATTCTAAGCTGCAAAATGTTTAACCACAGCGGGCACGGGGAGCACGGGGGCTAAAGCCCCGGTTCATCTTGAGTAAGTTGACGCGGCCCTGAAGGGCCGCTCTTCCACGGTGCTGCATGCGGTCGTGCACGCATTTGGATTTTCCTCGCGGCCTTTACCGCGCGGTCCATTTTACAAAGTCGTTTCTCGGGCTGCTCAAAAGGGCGCTTGCTCTGGCTTTACAATGGGCCCGGCCGCGTCGGCATGACTATGGATGATTTGATTTCGATTTCCGAGCTGGGCGGGCGCTTGCGGCGGCGGGAAGTTTCGCCGGTGGAGGTTACGCGGGAGTGCCTGGCGCGGATTGAGAGGCTCAACCCTGCGCTCAATGCTTTCATTACTGTCATGTCTGAGTCTGCGACGGCGGAGGCGCGGCGGGCTGAGGCGGAGATTTTGCGGGGGGAGTGGCGCGGGGCGCTGCATGGGGTTCCGGTGGCGGTGAAGGATCTGATTGATATCGAGGGAGTTCGTACTACTGCGGCTAGCGCGCTCTATAGGGATCGGGTTGCGAGGCAGGATGCGGAGGTGGTGCGGCGGTTGCGGGATGCGGGGGCGGTGATCGTCGGGAAAAATAATCTGCATGAGTTTGCCTATGGCGGGAGTTCGCTGGTTAGTCACTTTGGGGATGTGCACAATCCGTGGGATGTGGGGCGGATTGCGGGAGGGTCATCGGGCGGGTCGGCTGCGGCGGTAAGTGCGGGTATGGTTTATGCGGCGATTGGGACGGACACGGCGGGATCGATTCGCGAACCGGCGGCGCTTTGCGGCTGCGTGGGACTGAAGCCGACTTATGGGCGCGTGTCGAGCGGGGGAGTGATTCCGTTGTCGGCGTCGCTCGATCATGTGGGGCCGCTGGCGGCGACGGTGGAGGACGCGGCGGTCGTGCTTCTGGCAATTGCGGGATACGATGCGGGGGATGTTGGGTCGGCGGAGGTTGCGGTTACGGATTATGTTTCGGCGCTGCGCGAGGATGTGAAGGGAATGCGCGTGGGGGTGGCGCGGGGATATTTCTTTGATGAGGTCGATGCGGAAGTGGCTTCGGCGATGGACACGGCGTTGCGCGGAATTCAGAGCCTGGGTGCGGAGTTGAGAGAAGTGCGGTTTGGCGAGAATGATGTGCCGATTGATCGCACGGTGCAGGCGGCGGAGTCTTACGCGTTTCATGCCGAGAATGTTGCGAAGAGGCCGGAACTTTATCAGGTGGAGACTTTGCGGCGCATTCGGAACGGCGAGGCGATTACGGCGGGGGAATTCATTCGGCGGCGGCGGGAGTTGGAGGAAGCGCGGCGAAATATAGGCGCGATGTTTGCCGAGGTGGACGTGATTGTGACTCCGACTATGCCGACTGCGGCGCCTTCGATTGCGGAGTTGAAGGCGGATCCGGATGCGCTGCGTCCGGCGGAATTGAAACTGTTGCGGAATACGCGGCCGTTTAACGTGTGGGGGCTGCCGGCGATCTCAGTGCCTTGCGGATTTACGGCTGGCGGGCTCCCGATTGGGATGCAGATCGCAGGGCCGCACTGGCGGGAGGATTTGGTGTTGCAGCTGGCGCATGCTTACGAGCGGGCGACGGGGTGGCATAAGGGGCGGTGCGGGCGATAGGAATCAGGATGCAGAGCGCGTCAGTTCTTGCAGCGCACGATGCGCGGCCGGGTGGTCGGAGTCGATATTCGCTCGTTGGAGCAGCTTTCGGGCAGTGGGGATTGATTGTGTCACGCCCTTACCTTCAAGATATGCAATCCCGAGATAGAAGAAAGCCTCGTCCCTCCCAGATTCGCAGATGTTCTTTCCCCTTGTTGCCTTGCGAAAACAGCGAACTGCGGCGGTTGCGTTCTTTCGGATACCCTTACCCCAATAGTAGTGAATTCCGAGTTGAATGAGCGCATAGTCGTCGCCTGACGTCACAGCCCTTCGAAACCACTCAACGGCTTTCTTGAAATTTCCTTCTTGCCTATGGGTTATCGCGAGATTATTGGCGGCGATATCCTCGCCTGCACGGAAGGCTCTTTTTAGCCATACCAGAGCCTCACGCCGATTTCTGCCGACGTACTCCGTGTCCCCAAGCAAAACACGCAAGTTGTTTTGAGCGGATGTGCAACCGTGCTCTGCAGATCGCCGAAGCCATTCAGCAGCTTTCCGCGCGGAGCGCCTGACGAGAATTCTTCCTTTCTTGTCTTTGCATCCTTCGTCATAGCGTCCGGCAACCTCCCATTCGGCTTCGGGGTTCCCTTGTTTAGCCTTATCCAGCAGGGCCTGCCATTCGGTGGGAGACATTCTGTATGGATATGGAGGGAATTCTCGGTCCACTCTGGGCAACTTCCACGGAAATTTGGGATCAATGACCATATAGGGTCGGTCGGGTAACCGTCGCGTGCGTGAAAGTTCTAATCCACCGTTCTCACATCATCTGGCAAAACCAGCACGAATTGGCATTTGCCGGTGGCGATGGCGCAGGAGAGGGTGCCGCGGCGAAAGACCTTGACCGGGGTGTCGTCGGGGAAAGTCAGGTGGTAGTCGGCGGTGCGGAGGGCGTCGGCGAAGGACTTTAGTTTTTCGTCTCCGCTGACGAACTTGACCGAGTCGACTTTTGCGGCTGCGCCGCCGCCGCCACTTATGAGGATGAAGAAATCGGCGTTGCTGGTCATCGCGGCTTTGCCCAGGTCGATGGTGCTGAGGTGTTGGAGTTCTTCTTTGTAGTGAGCGACGGCGGCGTCGGCCTTGGCGTCGCCTCCGGCGAGCGAGGCGAGACGACCGCGAGTTTCGGGAGTGGGACGCAGGCCATTCATTGAGAGTGCATAGGTGCGCAGGGCGCGGTCTTTGTCACCGCGCTTCTGGTAGATCTGGCCCAGGTGGTCGCCGACTTCGCCGTGGTGACCGAGTTCCCAGGCGGCGGCCACATATTTTTGGGCCTTGTCGAGATTGCCTTCCGCGAAGTGGACCCAGCCTAGCGTGTCCCAGTAGGCGACCAGCGATTGAACCAGGCCCAGGTCTTTGTTGGCGAGGCGGTCGAGCGAGACGTTGCGCAGCGCGGCTGCGGTGGCTGAGACCGCGGATTCGGCGTATTGCTGGGCGCGGTCGAGATGAGAATCTTTCAAGCTTAGCTGGTAGGCGATGTTGTTCCAGATCAGCGGCGTGGCTGCGAGTTCGACGGCGTGATCGAAAGTGGCCAGAGCCTTGTCGTCCTGGCCAAGATTCAGGTAGGCATCGCCCAGGCTTACTTGCAATTCGGCGGCGCCGGGATCGTTGTCTTGCGTGACAGCTGCCGCTTTTTCGAGTTCCGCGGCGGCCAGGTCATATTTGTGCCACTCGGAATACATCTGCCCCAGGTTGGCGAGGGCGAACTTGTCGAGGGGATTGTTTTCCAGTTGCTTGCTGAAGGCTTTGACGGCGTCGTCGTATTTGCGATCGTTCCAGTAGACGCGGCCGAGGTTGTTGTAGGCGTACTGATCGTAGGGATTGACTTCAAGCTGCTTCTGGAAGGCCGCGATGGCTTTATCGTTCTCGCGCTGCGCGAGATAGATCAGGCCGAGATTGTTCCAGGCGATTTTGCTTTTGGGGTCGACTTCGGTGGCGCGCTGCAGGAGCACGAGCGCGACGGGCAAGTTGCCACTGTCGGCGGCGGCGCGGGCGCTGTCGATGAGGTCGTCGGCCTTCATGTCGGGCGGAGGAACTGGCGCTCCGGCTTCGGAGCTTTCAACCGCTAGCTGCTGAGCGAGGTCAGCGCCTACGGCGCGGCGGAAGGACTCGTAATCTTCGGCGCGGGCCACGGGAAGTTCGTCCTGGCGGAGGGTCAGCTTGCGGCCGGCGGTGAAGATGCCGCCATCAATTTTGTAGGTGGCCAGGTATTCCGCGTAATCGCGTTTCAGCGAGAAGGCAAGTGGGGCGTGGGCTTTGTATTTGGCCGGCAACTCGAGCTTGATGTTGTAGGAGTACTCGGCTTTGGGGCCGAGCTTGAGCGGTTCGGCGTCGGCGTCGGAGTCGTCGGTATCGACGTCGGGCAGATTGAATTGCACCAGGGGCAAAATAATTTCAGATTTCTTCTTCGACCAGTCGAGGAAGTTTACTCTCGAAACGTCATAGGAAAGCGTGAAGGGCTCGCGGGTGGCGGCGGGATCGCTTACTTTGAGGTTGGTGACGTCGCCGCCCAGGCTGGCGTTAATGTTTTCGACCACGCGCTGCCAGTTGGCTTCGGGCACACGGCGAAACACCGAGCGCAGCAGCAGTTCTTCGTCGCCGCGAAATTCGTAGTGCACGTGGGCTTCGAGTTTGCCGATCTCATTGATCTTGCCATCGACCTGGGAGACTTCGGTATCGGGCATGGGCGTGTCGGCGGGCGTTTCTTCGAGATGGGGCGCGATCGTCGACGGCGGATTGACGGGAGGAATCACGAGCGCTTGCTTGTGGCGCAGCGTGTAGGCGAGCAGGCGAAAGGGACCGACCTCGGCAGTCGTATCCATCCAGACTTCTTCTTTTTTGTCTCCCGTACCCATGGGCAGCATAGTGATGACGTGGTCGAACTGCGAAGGCGAAGGAACGTCGGGATCGAGCTTGCGGCTGGAATTGATGAGGACTGAATCGGCGTGCAGGCCTTCGGCCTCGAGCAGCGACGCCAGCAGCGTGTGCTTGTCTTTGCAATCGCCGTACTGATCGTGCAGCACGTCGGACGCGGCGTGCGGCTGGTAGCGGCCGACTCCGAGAGACAGGCTGACGTAGCGGAAGTTTTTCGCGACGTAATCGTAAAGGGCTTCGGTTTTATCGAGATCTGTGTTCAGGCCCTTGGTGAGTTCTTGCGCTTTGGCGCGGACTTCGGGACCGGGAGCGCGGCGGTCTTTTTCAAGGTCGGCGTACCAGCGGCCGATCTGCTCCCAGGTTTCGAAGGTTGTCATCTGCACGTCGGGACGCTCATCTTCGGGACGGCGTTTCTTTTTCTTCTTGTCTTTGTCCTTATCTTTATCCTTGGAGTCGTCTTCGCGCTCCAGATGCGAAGTCGACCAGTGATAGACGCGGCGGCCGTTGGCTTCGGTGATGGTGGGATCCATCCCGGGCTTGCACTTTAATTTCAGGGAGCGGCCGGCGGGGACGTCGACGTCGACGGTTTCGTCGAGGTCGATGTTGGTCTTGTCGAATTCGTATTCGGTCCAGAATTGTCCGGCGGCCAGCGGCGTGTGGATGACCGTGACCATGTCGTATTCGAGAACCTCGCCGGGGCGCAGGCCGGGAACCGTGATGTGCTTCTGGCGGTAGTCGGTGTAGACGGGGGCCTCGCGCTCGATGGGCGCGCTCAGGTCCTGCACGGCATCGTCGCCGGCCTTGACTACGGTGCCGTCTTCTTTGAGCACACGCACGTAGGGAATTTCGACGCGTTCGTTGGCTGAGTTGTAGCCCTCCTGCAGTTGTCCCCACTGCTGCACGCCGGCTTCGCTTTGCACGCGAATGCGGGCGGTGACTTCTTTGCGGCCGGTGCCGTCGGCTTCGAAGCGGTAGCGGGAGTGCATTTGCTCGATGACGAAGGACTCCTGCGAATATCCGGGAGACTTGGCTTCGACCTTGACCGAACTCGCGGCTTTTTCGGCGGCCGCGCCTGGCGTGGTGCTGGGCTTGGGCGATTGAGCGGATGGCGTCTGGCCGGGTTGCTGGGAAACTGCGCCGGCGGTCAGCAAGCACGAGAAAACAAGAGTAAGGCAAAGATTGCGCATAGATGTTTAGGAGAACTTAGTCATTATCCCATGTAGCGGTGGGTATGCGCGGCTGCGGGGGGAAAGCAATCTGAGAAAAGAGGAGGAGGAGTGAAACGGCTCCGAATCGAGGGCGAGCCAATTTGGCGTAAGATCCGGTTATCAGTGGGATCTGGGGAGTTTTGGAGTTGTCATAGAGTGACAATAATTTGCATATGGATACAGTGACCCAGATCACATTTTTGCGCTGCGAGGGGCGAATTCGGGTTAAAATCCGCTTAGATATTCTTGCTTCGCCGTGACGCGAGGCAGGCGTGACGCATAACGTACTTGCGCCACGATCTTTCCGTCGGAGGTTTTTGCATGGAAGATCGGGCCCCTGTTGTCTCTTCTGTGGATTCCGAGCAGTCCTCAACTACAACTTCTGCGATCCGCCAGCGTGAAGGCCGCGGAGCCTGGGTTCTCACCGCTTACGGCATTTCCGGCCTGGCATTGTTTGGAGTCCTGGCCTACTTTTTCTCGGACTTCATCGCTCATTAGTGCGGGCCCGCGTTGCCGAACGGGCGTGCGCGCCCGCGGAACGGGGAGGAAGTGTATCTGACACTGCTACCCGATGCTTCTTCGGGAATTGTTCGCGAATCCCACGCCACTTTCCAGTTCCCAGCTGCCCACCGCTGAACATGCTACAATGAGCGACCTTAGCTTATAACTTCGGCATCCGGCACCGACCCCACGTACGGAAATAAGAACGCACGGAAGAAATCTGTGGCCAAGACTCCCACCCCCAGCCCGACGCCGATCACCTACGCCGACGCCGGTGTGGACATCAGCCGCGCCAACCGCACCAAGCAGCGCATCAAGTATCTGGCGCACAAAACTTTTACTCGGGGCGTGCTGAGCGAGATTGGCGGCTTTGGCGGACTGTTCGCGGTGGACAAGACGAAGTACACCGACCCGGTGCTGGTGTCGAGTGTCGACGGCGTGGGGACCAAGCTGAAGATTGCGTTTGAGATGGATTTGCATTCGACCGTGGGCGCGGATCTGGTGAACCACTGCGTGAATGACATTGCAGTGCAGGGCGCGGCGCCGCTGTTTTTTATGGATTACCTGGCGACCGGGACGCTCGATCCGTCGATTGCGGAGAAAGTTGTGGAGGGCATTGCCGACGCGTGCAAGCACAACGGCTGTGCGCTGATTGGCGGTGAGACCGCCGAAATGCCAGGGTTTTATCCGGATGGCGAATACGATCTGGCGGGCTTTATTGTGGGCGTGGTGGAGCGCGAGAAAATTATCACCGGGAAAGATGTGCAGATCGGCGACATCATTCTGGGCCTGCCGTCGAACGGGCTGCATACGAATGGGTATTCGCTGGCGCGCAAGCTGCTGTTTGAAGTGGCGCATTATTCGGCCGACACTTACGTGAATGAGGTCAAGAACAAAGTCGGCAACGAACTAATGCGGACGCACAAGAGCTACTGGCCGGCGCTGCGGAAGTTAATTGACGGCCAATGCGTTGTGGCTTTGGCGCACATTACCGGTGGTGGGATTACCGAGAATTTGCCGCGAGTGTTGCCGCGCGGGACGGCCGCCGTGATTGAGATGGGGACGTGGCCGGTGCTGCCGATCTTTGAGCACTTGCAGCAGCTGGGCAACGTGCCCCAGGACGAGATGCTGCGCACGTTTAACATGGGGCTGGGGATGCTGCTGGTGGTGCCGTCGGCGAAATTCAAGAAGGCGCAGTCGGTGCTGGAGCGCGTGGGTGAAAAGGCCTACACGATTGGACGGATTGTGAAGGGTGAGCGCAAGGTGACTTACAGCTAGGAAGTGCTTTCACCACAAAGGGACAGAGAAAATCTTTGTTGGATTCATAGACTGCCCGCCGACATTCTGCGTTCTGAGTTCCCCCGGCCCTCAACTGTGCTCTTCGAGACTTCGTTTCCCCGATGTTCTCGGTGACTCGGTGACTCTGTGGTGAATTATGATGTTTCCGAATGCATTCCCTGGGCATATTGCTTTCCGGACGTGGGTCGAATTTCGTTGCTATCGCCGACAGTATTGATTCGGGGCGAATTCCTGACGCACGGATTGCCGTAGTCATTTCGAATCGCGCCGACGCGCCGGGGATCACGACTGCCCGCGAGCGCGGGCTGAAGGCGCTGGTGATTCCTTCCAAAGGTCTGCCGCGCGAGGAGCATGACCGCGAAGTTGTCGGCGCGCTTCAACAGCATGGAGTTGAGCTGGTTTGTCTCGCGGGATACATGCGGCTGCTTTCGCCATGGTTTGTGCAGCAGTTTCCGCGGCGAATTCTGAATATTCATCCGTCGTTGTTGCCGGCGTTTCCGGGTCTGGAGGCGCAGGAGCAGGCGTTTGCGTACGGCGTGAAGGTCTCCGGGTGCACGGTGCATTTTGTGGATGAAGAACTGGATCACGGGGCGATCATCGTGCAGAAAACGGTGCCGGTGTTTCATGACGACGATGAGCACACGCTGGCGGAACGCATTCTGGAGCAGGAACATATCGCTTACACGGAAGCGATTCATGTGGTGTTGGGTGGGAAATTCGAGATCGTTGGACGGCGATTGTTGATAAGTCAGCAGGCACAAATCAGAAGGCAGAAGTAAGAAATTCGCCGTCCTTACGATCGGCAGGCGCTCGCAGCGGTTTTCCCTTCTGCATTCTGACTTCTGCCTTCTGCATTCCTTATAATGTCATTTCCCATGGCAAACTTTGCACCGGTTGACGAACAACTTACCTACATCAAGAAAGGCACCGCGGAGATCATTCGCGAGGCCGATTTGCGGGCCAAGCTGGAGAAGTCGCGCGCTACGGGAAAGCCTCTGCGAGTGAAGCTGGGGATGGATCCGACGGCTCCTGATTTGCACCTGGGGCATACCGTGGTGCTGCGCAAGCTGAAACATTTTCAGGATCTGGGACACACGGCGATTTTTCTGATTGGGGATTTCACGGGGATGATCGGCGATCCGACGGGGCGGTCGGCGACGCGGCCTCCGCTGAGCCGCGAGCAGGTCGAGCAGAACGCGGAGACTTATAAGGCGCAGGTGTTCAAGATTCTCGACCCGAAAAAAACTGTGATCGATTTCAACCGGCGCTGGATGGGCGCGTTCACGCCCGACGACTTCGTGCGGCTGATGTCGAAGTACACGGTGTCGCAGTTGCTGGAGCGCGAGGAGTTTCACAAGCGTTTTAAGGAAGAGAAGCCGATCTCGGTTCACGAGCTGCTTTATTCACTGGTGCAGGGTTATGACTCGGTGGCGCTTGAGTCCGATGTGGAACTGGGGGGGACGGACCAGAAATTTAATCTGCTGGTGGGGCGCGAACTGCAGAGGGCGTACGGACAGGAATCGCAGGTGGCGCTGACTACGCCGATTCTGGAAGGGCTGGATGGCGTGCAGAAAATGTCGAAGTCGCTGGGGAACGCGATCGGCATTCACGAAGCTCCGCTGGAGATGTATGGCAAGTTGATGAGCATCTCCGACGAGATGATGTGGAGATATTACGAGCTGCTGACGGATGTGCAGGTCGCCGAGATTGAAAAGATGAAACTCGAGATGCATCCGATGGCGGCGAAGAAGGAGCTGGCGCGGAGGATTGTGGCGGACTTTCATTCGGCGGAGGCGGCGGCGAAGGCGGGGGAGGATTGGGCTAAGCAGTTTCAGAAGGATGAAGTCCCGGAGAATGTGGAAGAAATTTCGTTGGCACTTTCCGAGGTTGGGCGTCGCGTCGTTCACACCGACCCCGGCACCGAGGGAACGATAAGAGCAGAAGTCTCGCTTACGCTTGCCGAGATTGGAGGCTACATCGTGAGTACCGACCGCGGGGCTGAGGCAACGATAAGAGCAGATCGCCTTTTGGTTCGGTGTGGTCTCGCGGATTCGATGAACGATGCAAGCCGAAAACTGAAGCAGGGCTCGGTGAGGGTCGAAAATCATGTGCTGAAGGAGTTCTATTTCGCGTGGAGCGGGCCTTCCCCGATGAGGTTGCCCCTAAGGGTCGGCAAGCAGTTGAGGATCGCAATCGTCACATGGTAGGTGCCACTGCTTATGAGGGGACAGCCGCCCTCGGTTCCCGCCCGAGCTCTCTGAGGAATAATCATTTGAAACCAAAACTCGCCGCGGAGCTGGTTGCCCTGTGTCTGTTCTTTTGCGCAGTTGCGGTTTCAGCGCAAGTCTCTGCCGGGAAGATCGACGCTGTCTTCGCGCCGTTGAAGTCTGGCAACGCTCCTGGGGCGGCTGTGCTTGTGGTTCACGACGGCAAGGCGGCGTTCCGGCGCGGATACGGCGTTGCTGATCTGCGGACCCTTACTCCTATCGATGCTCGAACGAATTTTCGATTGGCGTCGTTTACTAAGCAGTTCACGGCGGCGTGCATTATGCTGCTGGCGCGCGATGGCAAGCTGCACTACGACGATCACCTTACTGACTTCTTTCCGGAATTTCCGGCTTACGGGAAGGCCATTGCTGTTCGCCATTTGCTGAACCATACTTCCGGGCTGCCGGATTATGAAGATCTGCTGATGAAGCAGTATCCGGATACGCCGCCTGAGAAAATTCCGCAGATACTTGATGCGGGGGTGCTGAGACTGCTGGAGCAGCAGAGCAGCGGAAACTTTGCGCCGGGGTCGCGGTGGGAATACAGCAACTCTGGCTATGCCGTGCTGGCGATGATTGTGGAGAAAGTTTCGGGGAAGAGCTTTGGGAAATTTCTGCAGGAGAGAATCTTCACTCCGCTGCGGATGGAGAATACGGTCGCCTACGAAAAGGGGAAGAACGAAGTGGCGCGCCGGGCTTATGGCCACAGTAAAGAGAAAGATGGGTGGCACGAGACCGATCAGAGTCCGACGTCGGCGGTGTTGGGGGATGGCGGGATTTATTCTTCGCTCGATGATCTCGAGAAATGGGACCGTGAGCTGCGCGAGCATACGCTGCTCAGCGCGGCGGAAATGGAGCCGGCGCTGACGCCGGTGCGGCCGACGGATGGGCCGGCGAAGTCTTCTGAGGGGCCGAGCGTGAGCTACGGGTTTGGATGGTTTCTCGATCCGTACCGGGGACACAGGCGCATGTGGCACCCTGGCGAGACGATCGGGTTCCGGACGGCGATCCAGCGCTTTCCCGAGGATCAGTTGACGGTTATTGTGCTGGCCAACCGGGTGGACATTAGTCCGGAGGAACTGGCGCTGAAGGTGGCGGATTTGTATCTGGGAAGTAAGCCGTGAAGGCTCGACGCTCCTGATTGCATGAAGCGCTGGCGTTCTCATCCACGGCATCAACGGCGCTGGCTGGCGTAAGGTCCCTCGCCCGGCTATCGCCGCGCTCAGGATGACGTCGGACTGAAAACAATCTTGCAATCGGGTCGCTGCTGATCATCATAGGTCGATCATGTCGCCTGATTCTGCTACTCTCTCCCGCACATGCGCGCGGCCGTCATTCTCGGGCTGGGATGTTCTCCGCAGGAGCTGAAGCCGTTTCAGGCTGAGCACAACTCTGAGCGCAACATTGAGTGGCGAATGGGGATGCCGGGCTCGGGCGACGAAGCGGAAGTGATTTTGATTTTCGGCGGGGACGGGACGATTCACCGGCATCTGAGACAGTTGGTGCGGTTGGGGCTGCCGGTGCTGGTGGTGCCGGTGGGGAGCGGGAATGATTTTGCGCGGGCGTTGGGACTGCGGCGGGTGCGGGATTCCGTTGCGGCTTGGAGGAAATTTCTCGGGAGCGCGGGCGATGTTCGATCTGGTCGCGATCGAAGCGACAATCGAGGCGATCATGTGCGCACGATCGACTTGGGATTGATTACTCCGCTTGAGAGCGGGGGCGGGGCGGCCGGTGCAGACGGTTCTCGGTACTTTTGTTGCGTGGCGGGGGTGGGGCTTGATGGGGAAGTATCGCGGCGGGGGAATCGGTTGCCACGGTGGCTGCGCGGGCACGGTGGGTATGTGGTCAGCTTGGTTCCGACGATTTTCTCGTTTGCTCCACTGCGGGTGAAGATTCTGGCGGCCGCGGTGAACGGCGGCGCCGACAATGAGGGGAGCGAATCCTGGATCGCTCGCAGCGATCGGCCTACCATCCTCGCGGCTTTTGCGAATACTTCTGTGTACGGCGGCGGGATGAAGATTGCGCCTCGGGCCAAGATGGATGACGGGCTGCTGGATGTTTGCGTGGTTGGTGCCGTCGATCGGATGCGGCTGTTGCGGCTGTTTCCGACGGTTTACAGCGGCGATCATCTGAGTGTTCCGGAGGTTAACTATTTTCAGGCTGGACGGGTGCGGGTGGAGACGGAGCTTCGGCTCGATGTTTATGCGGATGGGGAGTATGTTTGCCGGACTCCGGTTGAGGTTGGGGCTCAATCTGCAGTCCTCAAGGTGATAACGCCTTAGGGGCGGGGCAAGGTTCGTATCGGAGCGTCCCTTCAGGCACTCCATAGCCTCGGTCAGGGCCGCCGGCTTTTGTGATACCCGCGGCTAGTATCTCGGCCACGGCTAAAGCCGCTCGGTTTCGTGCGCCGTCTCGGCATCGCTAAAGCGATGCCCTGAGACGAAGCGTTCTGCGCAATCCCGCTTGGTGCTAAACTTTCACTATGTCTGACGGACGATCGCGCACGCTGCTTTGGGTATTGATTGGCGGAGGGGCGTTTTTTCTCTTCGTGTTGGCCGTGTTTGGTCTGGTTTACATGACGCTGCATGCGGGCGGGGGGGATGCGGGCATTAGTGGCTTTGGCGACCGCATTGGCGTGGTCGATCTGGATGGCGTGATTCTTTCGCCGCAGCCGGTGGTCGGACAGCTGAAGAAGTTTGGCGACGACTCGTCGATCAAGGCCATCATCATTCATGTGAATTCTCCGGGCGGCGGGGTGGCGGCGTCGGAGGAGATTTATCGCGAGGTCAAGCGGCTGCGCACTGAGAAGAAGAAGCGGGTGGTGGTTTCGATTGAGACTGTCGGGGCCAGCGGTGCGTATTACGTGGCTTCGGCGTCGGACAAGATTTTTGCCGACCAGGGCAGCATTGTGGGGTCGATTGGCGTGATTGCGGAGTGGATGAATTACGGCGATCTGTTGAAGTGGGCCAAGCTTAAAAATGTTGTGCTGAAGACGGGCGAGTTCAAAGACACGGGAAACCCGGCGCGAGATCTGACTCCGAACGAGCAGGCTTACATGCAGGCGCTGATCGACAACATGTTTGGGCAATTTGTGCGGGCCGTCAGCGAAGGGCGCGGCATGAAGTTTGACGATGTGAAGTCGATTGCTAACGGCAAGGTCTGGACGGGCGAGCAGGCCATGTCGATGAAGCTGATTGACGGTGTGGGCGACTTTGAGACAGCGGTGGCCGATACGGCGAAGTCGGTGGGGATTAAGGGCGAACCGACGCTGGTGCATCCGGATAAAGATCGTAAGACCCTGATGGATTTGCTGCTGGGCGATGTTTCGCAGTTTCTGCCGGGGCGGGAGAAGATGCTGGAACAGCAGGTCGGATTTTATTACCTGTGGAAGTAGGCCAGGGCTCCATCGCAGTCGATATTCTCATCTTAGGAAATCTAAGTTTTAAGCTTATGTCGCTCAATATAAGGCTCGCTGTTGCTCTCTGTCGGGCCTAAAACGAACTATTTTGTTGTTGAGAAATCTAAAGTTATAGTTTAGATTTCTCAAGTGCGATATGTTTCGCGAAAATTGACGGAAGCGGCGAAAGAAGCGGCGCGCCACTTCCCGGCGCTGGTGTTGACCGGTCCCCGCCGTTCCGGCAAGACGACTCTTCTCCGCAAGTTGTTCCCCGCGTCGCAGTATGTGCTGCTCGAGGACCCAGACGTACAGGTCCGTGTGCGGAGCGATCCGCGGGCATTTCTGGAAGGGTTGCGGCCGCCGGTTTTGTTCGACGAAATCCAGAACACTCCCGAATTGCTGGATTACGTGCGCACTCTGATCGACTTGCACCCGCGCCGGATGGGGCAGTGGCTGTTCACCGGTTCGCAGGAAGCCCCGTTAATGCGGGGAGTCAGCGAATCGATGGCGGGGAGGGCGGCAGTTCTGCAGTTGCTGCCTTTCAGCCTGGGCGAAACCGCCAAAGTGACCCTGCTGCATGGGGGGTTTCCAGAAGTGCTGGCCCGCCCGAAGGGCCGGGATCTTTGGTTCGCCTCCTATCTGCAGACCTATCTGGAGCGCGATGTGAGGTCGATCACGAACGTGCGAGACCTTGCGACGTTTCGCCGCTTTCTTGCGCTGTTGGCCAGCCGCCACGGGCAGATCCTGAATAAGACCGATCTGGCCGCGCCCCTGGGCGTATCGGTTCCCACCATCGGCGAGTGGCTGAGTATTCTGGAAGTTACCGGTCAGATCATCCTGGTGCCGCCGTATTTCGAAAATTTCGGCAAGCGGCTCATCAAATCGCCGAAAATGTACGTCGGGGACTCTGGATTGGCGTGTTATCTGCTGGGGATGACTTCATCGCCCGAACTGGAACGTTCTCCGTTTCTGGGGGCGTTGTTCGAAGGTTTTATCGCGTCTGAAATCCTGAAGAGCCAGACCGAACGCGGACGGCGCAAGGAGCTCTATTACTTTCGCGATCAGCAGGGGTTGGAGGTGGATTTTCTGATTCCGCAACCCAACGCCAAGTTGTGGCTGGTGGAGGCCAAGGCTGGGAAGACCGTTCGGCCGGAGATGGCGGCGCCGATGAGTTCGTTGCAGCGGGCGGCGCGGAACCGGGCGGATCGATTGATCGTGGTCCATCGTAAGTCGCAAAGCCAGATTTCGACCCCGGCGATCGCCAAGGGGGTGGAGGCGCTCGATGTGGAAGAGTTTGTGGATGAACTCAATCGGGCAAAATGAGAGGGGATTTAACGCGGCCGGTATCCGCCCCGTAACTTGCATTAAACCCCTGAAATTTGAGAAGGTTATGGATGGTGGGCTGGGCGGAATTGTATTTTCCGCGAAGTAGGCCCGGAACGAAGAGGGGTTTATGACCAAAGCCGATTTGATTGACGAAGTCTCGCGTTTGGCGGAACTTACGCGGAAAGACAGTGAAGTGATCGTGGAGACGATTTTTGACAGCGTGGTGCGCTCGTTGCGCGCCGGCGACAAGATCGAGATCCGCGGCTTTGGCAGTTTTCGTACCCGGCAGCGCAAACCGCGGGTGGGGCGCAATCCGAAGACTGGCGAGCGCGTGGAAGTTCCGGCGAAGAAGATTCCGTTCTTCAAGCCCAGCAAGGAATTGAAAGATCTGGTGAATGAAGGTCACGGGGCCGCGCCTGTGGCCGCGGCAACTCCTGCCCCGCCAACTGCTTCAACGCCTCCGACCGCGTAGGCGGATCGGGGTTCAGACGCGGCGAGTACGATTGTTAGTGTTTCCCGATCCGGGAAGCGCAGGCGTTGATGTTCTTGGATTGTGCGCTATATCACAGCCGCAGCTCGACTTTTCCGCTAGGGTAGAGTCTTCGTCTTCATTCTACTCGTCGTCTCTATCTACTATGCTCCCCGCGGCATTTACGCGAGCTATCGTGGGCGGTCTGGATTGGGCGCGAGCGCGCGTGCTCGCGGCCGACCCGCGGCCGAGACATCAGCAGACGGGCACGTGCGGGGAAGAAGCAGCGTACTTCTATTTGCGGAAGCTGGGGTACACGATGGTGGCGCGAAACTTCCGCTCGCCGCGCTGCCGCGGAGAGATCGACTTGATTGGCTGGGACGCAGACGTTCTTTGTTTTATTGAAGTTAAGACCCGAACCTCGCACGACGTAAAGACTGCCGAGGCGGCGGTTGACCGGCACAAACGGCGGGAACTGGCACAGGTAGCGCGCGAGTACCTGCGGAGGGTCCCACCTACGTGCCAGTGGAGATTCGATATTGTGAGCGTATACTATGCCCATCTAGCGTCTCGCCCGGAGATCGAAGTGTTCCGGAATGCTTCCCTGTCGGCGTAAAATTGCGAGGTTTGCGCAACCCCACGGAAAGGATTTCAGTAATTGCCTGAGCTTAGAAAAGATCCGATTGTTGGCCGCTGGGTAATTATTTCGACGGACCGGGCCAAGCGACCCACTGATTTTGTCCGCGAGAATATGAAGATCAAGGGGGGATTCTGTCCCTTCTGCAACGGGAACGAGAGCAAGACGCCGCCGGAGATTCAGGCCTACCGGCCGAACCCAAACGGCGGTCCTCCGCCGCAGCGCGACACCCCGGGATGGACCGTACGCGTGGTGGCCAACAAGTTTCCGGCGCTGGGGATTGAGGGCAATATGAACCGCCAGGCCGAAGGCATGTTCGACCGCATGAACGGCATTGGGGCGCACGAAGTGATCATTGAGACGCCAGACCACTCGGCCAGCCTGGCGACCTTGCCGACGAAACGAATTGAAGATGTTTTATGGACGTTTCGCGATCGCATTCTCGATTTGAAGAAAGATCGGCGGTTTAAATACATCCTGATTTTTAAGAATCATGGGGAAGCGGCGGGGGCGTCGCTGGAGCATGCGCACTCGCAGCTGATTGCGCTGCCCATTCTGCCGATTAACGTGGTGCAGGAGTTGGAAGGCGCGAAGCAGTATTTTCTGTACAAGGAGCGCTGCGTGTTCTGCGACATCATCCAGCAGGAGATGGACACGGGCACGCGAGTGGTGGCGGAAAATGAGAATTTCCTGACGCTGGCGCCTTATGCGCCGCGCTTTCCATTCGAAACCTGGATTCTGCCCAAGCAGCATGAATCGGCGTTTGAAAATTCTTCTTCGCACATGTTTGAAAACCTGGCCCGCGCGTTGAAAGACTTGCTGGGCCGGGCCGACCGCGTGCTCGACAATCCGCCTTACAATCTGGTGATTCACACCTCGCCAGCGCAGGACCCAACCAACGACCACTACCACTGGCATATTGAGTTCATGCCGAAGCTGACCAAGACGGCGGGATTCGAGTGGGGCACGGGTTTCTATATCAATCCCACGCCGCCGGAGGAAGCGGCGAAGTTCCTGCGCGAGGCGAATGTGGAGGAAGCGGCGCCCGTGTCTGCCGGATAAGCCGGGCGCGATTCCTGGGATTCGATTTTGGGATTTGTCGGGCTTCAGGATTCTTCGATCTGAAAAAATGGGCACGGCTTCGATGCCGTGCCCTTCCCAGTTTTGCTTGGAGAGAGAAAGGCCGCGAGTTCTCGCGGGCCTGAGTGAAGTCAGGATAAGTTGGTGAGGGCCTGGCATTGTCACGAAAATGTAAAACTTCTTGCCAGCAGTTGAGCGGCATTTATTGACGGCTTTTCGCTTCGATCACTACCATAGATTCCGATCACTACCATGATCAGCGCTCAGCGCCGAGGTTCGTCATGAAACCCTGTCTGGTTGTGCTGCTTCTGGCGGGATCTGCTTTCGCGCACCCTGCGCCGTCTAGCCTGCCTGCCTCCAATCTGATTGCGAATGTGCCGGGACGCACGACGGTGAGCCTCAACGGGGAGTGGCACGCCATTGTGGATCCATTCGACAACGGCAAGTCGGGATTCTTTCGCGATGAAAAGCCGCACAGCAAGAGCGATCGCGTGGAGTACAGCTTCGACGCCTCGCCCGTCCTGAATGTTCCTGGAGATTGGAATACTCAACGCGGGGAGCTGATGTTTTATGAAGGGCCGGTTTGGTACCGGCGTGAGTTCAACTACCACAAACGCGCGAATGAGCGAGTGTCTGTTTACTTTGGCGCAGCGAATTATCAGGCTATCGTTTATCTCAATGGAGAAAAGCTGGGCGCGCACGAAGGCGGATTTACGGCATTCAATTTTGAAGTAAGTGCGCAGCTACGTGATGGCGAAAATGATCTGATTGTCGAGGTGAACAATGTCCGCCGTGCTGACGGGGTCCCGGCGCTGAAGTTTGACTGGTGGAATTATGGCGGAATTACGCGAGATGTGATGCTGGTCGAAGTGCCGACGATGTTCATTCAGGATTACTCGGTGCAGTTGGCGCGGGGCTCGCAGAACGAGATTGCGGGGTGGGTGCAGTTGAATGGAGCACCATCGGCACAGAAGATCCGGTTAGAGATTCCAGAGGCGGGCGTTCACGCAATGCTCACCGCCGATGGCGACGGCAGAGCGAGTTTTCACTTCGCCGTGAAGCTGGAGCTGTGGTCTCCGGCGCATCCCAAGCTTTACGACGTTGTGCTTAGCAGCGGCGAAGATGTGGTCCACGATCAGATTGGGTTTCGCACGATCGAGGTGCAGGGAGCGAATATCCTACTGAATGGGAAGCCTGTTTTTCTGCGCGGGATTTCCATGCACGAGGAGGCGCCGTTTCGCGAAGGGCGGGCTTTCAGTGCGGAAGATGCGCAGACTTTGTTGGGGTGGGTGAAGGAACTCGGGTGCAATTTCGTTCGGTTTGCGCATTATCCGCATAACGAGAATGAGATACGTTTAGCCGACCGCTTGGGGTTGATGGTCTGGTCGGAGATTCCCGTGTATTGGGACGTTGACTGGACGAATTCGGCGACGCTGGCGAATGCAGAGGCACAACTGCGCGATGAGATTGCGCGCGATCACAATCGGGCGGCGGTGATTATTTGGTCGGTGGCGAACGAAACCCCGGTGAAGCCGGAGCGGCTGACGTTTTTAACACAGCTTGTGAAAGATGCGCGGGAGCTTGATCCTACGCGGCTGATTGCCTCTGCGCTGAATCACACAGAGAACACTGGTACTGACGAGCGGACCTTGAGCGATCCGCTGGCAGATGTGCTCGACGTGGTCGGACTGAACGAGTATTTAGGCTGGTATGGCGGGCGTCCGGAAGATGCGGACCGCATGCAGTGGAAAATGAAGTGGACGAAGCCGCTGATCGTGAGCGAGTTTGGCGGCGGCGCGGTGTTTGGCCGACACGGCGATACGGATGAAATCTGGACGGAGGAATATCAGGACAATTTGTATCAGCATCAGCTGGGGATGGTCGCGCGCATGCCGAACCTGGCGGGAATGACGCCGTGGGTGCTGATGGATTTTCGTTCGCCGCTGCGTATGTTGCCGGGGGTGCAGGATTATCACAATCGCAAGGGGCTGGTTTCGAATCGAGGGCAGAGGAAGCTGGCGTTTTATACGCTGCAGAAGTTTTATGAGAAAATGGCGGAGGTGGGGAAGTAGGAGGACTGTCAGCGGCTAAAGCCGGGTTCTTGTTTCACCGCTCGTGGCGGCACGCCTGAAGGACGTGCCCTGATACGAATCCCTCTCGACGCGCGGGCGATGTCAAGTCAGCCTTGGGTGCGGTCTTGGACTTCGTCGTTCCACGCCATCTGGATGGCTTCCAGTTTGCCTTCGTTTGAGGCTTTGGGATCGCCGGCGAAATCGGGTAACTCGGTGACGTAGCGGTGCAGGTCGGTGAAGCGGACGGCGAGCGGATCGAGTTCGGGGTGCGTCTCGGAGAGCAAGATGCCGATGCTTTCGGCGTCGTCCCAGGTCAGTTGCTTTGGCATTCCTCACTGCTCCTTCTTCCTACTTAAGCTCAGAAACTTCTGTTGCTCAGAAACTCAGTGTTCTTCGGAGACGTAGTTGCGATTCCAGGCGGGAATCTCGACGACGACTTTGCCGGGCTTGGTGATTTGGGCCTGGCAGCCGAGACGCGAGTTTAACTGGAGATCGGCGGCCATGTCCAACCGGTCGGCCTCGTCGTCGTCCATGGGAGAGAGATTTTCAGCGCCTTCTTTCACCCAGATGTGACAGGTGGTGCAGGCGTTGTTGCCGCCGCAGGCATGGTCGAGCGTGATGTGGTTGTTCAACGCCACGTCGAGGATCGACTGCTCTTTGCCATGGTCTTGGTATGGCAACTTTCCGTTTTCAAACTGCACGGTCTTGCCTTCGGGCAGGAACGTGACCTGGACTGTCTTTTCGCCGGGGGCATCTTCGGTCAATGTGCCGGCTCCTTGTGTTTTTTCTTGTGACATTATGTATCTCCAAATCTGTTGTCATCCTGAGCGGAGAGGATTTCTCGTGAAGCGAGAAATCCTCTTAGTCTAAGGATCTCTATAGCCGTCACTGCTCTTGACCTCGGTGGCGCTGATAGGGATCCTTCGACTCCGTGCGACCTCGCATTTGCGAGGTCGCACTCCGCTCAGGATGACAAATCTTCACAACTACTGAAACTCTGGTGGCGCCATCGGATGCGGGGCGGTCGGGCCTTCGCCCAGATCGGTCTCGTCCATGTTCTTGCCTTTCAGCGCCGATGAAACGGCGGTGTCCATCATTAATTCTGCGAGGCGCGTCGTGCCCTGATTCAGGGCGTCGATGGCTTTGCGGATTGCCTGGTAATCGTCTTCGGCATTCACTGCCGCCAACGACTTTTCCATTTTCGCAATCTGCTTTTTTTCGTCGGTCGTGAGTTGGCCCCAGGCTGCGCTCTTTTTGCCTTTTTCGAGGGCGGCGAGGATCGTGGCGGTTTCGGCGCGCGCTTCGATCAGCTGGCGCTGGCGGAAATCTTCTTCGGCGTTGTCGAAGGAGTCGAGGATCATGCCTTCGACTTGCTCGTCGGTGAGGCCGTAGCTGGGCTGGACTTGAATCTCGGCTTCTTTGCCGCTGCGCTGCTCGCGTGCGGAGACGTGGAGAATTCCGTTGGCATCGATCAGGAATTTGACTTCGACGCGCGGGATGCCGGCGGCCATGCCTGGAATGCCCTTCAGATCGAAACGGGCCAGCGAACGGCAGTCTTTGGCGAGTTCGCGTTCGCCTTGCAGCACGTGAATGGCGACGTTGGTCTGACCGTCGATTTGCGTGGTGTAGAACTGCGTGGCCGACGCGGGGATGGTCGAGTTGCGCAGGATGATTTTGTCGGTGACTCCTCCGGCGACCTCGATGCCGAGCGAGAGTGGAGTCACGTCGAGCAGCAGCATGTTCTCGGTGGCTTCGGAGCCGCCGCCGAGAATGTTCGCCTGCACGGCCGCGCCGAGGGCGACGACTTCGTCGGGATTGAGATCG
>Ga0210383_10000795_pt1 | contig 28845 bp, 30 predicted proteins | sample IncBWC14OmetaG_FD_160072 | JGI IMG/M metagenome (GOLD analysis project Ga0210383, IMG submission 160072) | Forest soil microbial communities from Barre Woods Harvard Forest LTER site, Petersham, Massachusetts, United States - Inc-BW-C-14-O ... | reverse complement strand
CCCTATCAGTGTAATCCTCAACTTTCCCCTGCCAACTTTGCCTAACGCACGATCTGTAGTAGGGTCTGATTTTAAAAAGTTGGCAGCTAAACTTGAATAATTCTTCGATCCGGAGCGTCTGATAAGTCGTTGACGGAGACCCGCTGGATCTCAGTAAAAGCTTAAGCAAAGTAAAAGGAGTAAAAGGCATTTTCGAAATGCAGCCCCGCGGTGAGACCGTTGTGTAATGAATCCTGTCAAGAAAGTGTAACAAGATACGATCACCAAAGCTGTGCAGAAAGCTCTAGCGCGCTCCGGAAACAACGAAGACGCCTGGACGACAGCAGTGTTGGTCTTATCATAATAAATAATTATAGAGCGTAGGTCTGGGGTCTCAGCACGCACACACAAATAGGATACATACGGAATCTCACATGGCAGGTAAGCCTGAGCATGTCCAGCCATTATCAGTCGACAACCAGAGACTTGCCAGAGAGCCTCCACATGTCTTCGCCAGCTACAGCGACTGGCTCTCGTTCCCCATCGCCACTTACCCCAGAGTCTTCAGATTCACTTGATCCTGTTCTCCACAATGACTTGGAACTCTCTTCATGGTGTCACTCACTCAGTCCTGCAAAGTCTTTGTCGCCTCAGTCGTGTTGGGATCCCACCCTCTGCTTCGATGCTGGCAAGCCTGAAGATGACGAGATGCTTCGCTTAGACGATTTAATTGAGCAGCACGCTTATGACGAGTACTCGTCCATTCATTTCAATCTCCATCACTTTACTTACCGGGCAAACCAGAGCTCCTTCTGGCTTGAATTATTCATATTCTTCACCTCAGTCTACGACTATAAGTGCCACACCGCCTGCCATATCACCCATCGTACCGAACTTTCGACCATCGAACCTGTTAATACCCTCTCAGTCCAGTCCAGTCTCTCACACCAAGCCCATTCCGCCTCCTGCATCTCGACCCCGCAAACAAGACCCTTCTTTGACAAACCAGAGAGTCGTCCATCCTCCGAAGGAGTCATGTTACAAGTGCGTAGCCATTCATAAAACCCATTTATTTGGTGTTGACATCGTCCCAGCCTCCCAATCGTGATACCCAGTATCCCTGAAGGCGGTACTAAATCCCGTGTTGAGACTCAGGTGCGAGTTACGGTGGACTTGGCCGACGCTACCTCGTCGTCGGAGCCGTACAGGTACGATCGTGTAGGGTCGTGGAAGTGGCTTAAACTTCCACACGGTACTGCAACAAAAAAGCGGACTCGGAAGCAGGGCAAAATAGGTATACTCTCCCTTCTAACATGTGAAACATATATTGACTTGAGGAAAGACCCAGAGCCTCAAGACATTCTTCATCTCACGGCGACCGTGACATGTGCCTCGCCACCTCACAACCATGTGCTCAGTTGTTCGAGCTGCCAAGCTCGTGAAGTAAGAGCTCACGCCATTCCAGTCCCATCCAACTATTGACATTCCTTACAGGCCAAACGGGTAGCAAAAAAGCTAGCAGCACGTGTGAGGCCGGCTCGATCCGATTCCGACTCTTTTGAAAACCCAACCAGCCACCCAACTAAAAGTAGACAACAAGAAGATACTACTAGCATCATCCAATTCAACTGCACAGAAGTGCTGGACTTCTCTACCGGCTCCGTCGTCCTACCGCTGCGAATCACATGTTACTGCCGGCATCACCGAGAAAAGGTCGGGTTCAATGTCCATTTTGTCATGACGGATCACGCAGAGCGGATTGTCGGGACGGGAACATCGCGGCCTATCATGATTACAGATGACCACAAGACGTCCACTGGGTCAAATAATATTAGAAATGGAGAATTCTGCAACGCGTTCTCTGGGATGGAACTTGAGTGGTCCCAGGTTGCAGGTATGATTGGCGATGCTCCATCCGAGGTCGGTGCGCCGTCCAAGCGCAAGAAGGATGTATTGTCATCATCCAGCGCTCACACCAAGAAACGACTGAAGCCATACGACACAGCCGCCAAGCGCAACCGAGCGTCAAGAGAAACGAGCTTATGCACCATACCCTCACCTTCGACTTCGTTTTCAACCTTGCCAGCCACCAGATCGCCGACACCCTCATCCACAATCCCATTGTTCCTCAATTCAAATCCTTCACCGCAACCTCGATTACCGCAATTATATCATTCGCCGCATGAATCCGAGTCGTCACCCGATGCCCTCATCACTCCGCTCGACAGTCCCATTATTAACATGCCAGCAGTTATTTCCAAACCCGAGTATCCCTCTTCCGTTTCGTCTTCACTATCTATGCCAATAACCACACCACCCTCCGTGGTCCCGCCACCTCACCCCCATCGCATGCCATTCATGTTTTTTGACTCTGCCCGCTTGATCCAGCTGCCGCTCCCCACTATACACCGGCTCATACCCAACACCGGCCCGACACACGGCGGGATCGAGGTAACAATTCTCGGTGCGAATTTCCACCCGTCTGTCCAGCTCAATTGTGTCTTTGGCGATGTCGCGGCGAGTTCGACACAGCGTTGGAGCGACAATACGCTTGTGTGCGTCTTGCCTCCTAGAGCTGCTCCCGGTGTTGTCGCTGTTTGGTTTGATGGCTTCCCCAAGGTGGAGGATCAGACGAATTCTCCTCCATCATTGTTCACGTACTCTGATGAGTCTGATAGGGCTTTGTAAGTCTTACATTTTGTTTTATTTCTGAAATTGACATATTCGATTTGATAGAATGGAGCTGGCGCTCCAGGTTGTGGGGCTGAAAATGACCGGTAAGATCGAGGACGCGAAGAATGTCGCCATGCGGATCGTAGGTAACGCCGGCAGTGATAATTCCGAGATTCAAAACGGCAATAGCAGCAACATGCAGCAATTAGCTTCTGGTGCCTCGATTCGCGATATTCGACCTCTTCTCCTCGTCCATGCGGGCGACAACGAGGACTTCGAAACCCTCATCATCGACTTCCTTTCCATCCTCGACACGCCCCTCGACCACTTCACTGCCAACTCAATCTCAACTCCAGATGCCATATCGCTCAGGACAGCGAGCGGGCAGACACTGCTTCACCTTGCTGCGTTCCTTGGGTTCGCGGGGCTTGTTGGATTTTTGGTGAGACACGGAGTAGACTTGGATGCCCGGGATCGGAACGGGTATACAGCGTTGCATTTTGCGGCTCTTGCCCTGGAGAAAGTGTGTGCAAGGATTTTGGTGCGGGCTGGAGCAGATCAGGAGATCGTAGATGGGGTTGGGAAGACGCCTCAGGAGCGGGCTGTGGATGGGTTCTTTGAAGAGACGTTAGGCGTGGTTCCTGAGAGTGAGGATGAAGACCAGGATGAGGAAGGGGAGGACGATGAAGAGGCACGATGGGGTGACGCTGAAGAAGAGCCGGAGGATCATATTGTGGTCCCGAGGCGTGTTGTCAGCCGACGCACCCCTCGTCGAGTAGAAGTTTCTGGGAAGAGACTTTCGCAAGACGACACTGGTTCGGCTGTTTCACATATACCCCCACCCCCTATTGGCGCTTTAGACGAGAAGTTTGTCCCCAGGGCGGTAGACGAGAAGCAGACAGCTTCCTTCATCGATATGATACAGCGAACGCTCGCGCAGCTGCCAGCTCCGCAGGGTATTATCCCCAATATGCCTCAACTCCCGTTACCGCAGTTACCCGGAATCGGGTTACCTGCTGTCCCGTGGGGTGTGCTCCCGCAGATCCCAATGGTGTTTCCTGTGTTTGTACCTACACCAGGGTGGCCGTCGTTCCTTGGAGGCGAGCAACACGACGAGAATGTGAATGCCCGTGCGACGGAAGGTAAGGGCGAAGGTGACGAGATCAAAGGAATGGGTGCTGGTGCAATTCGCGCGGCGCAGGAGTGGAGGGCCACATGGGAGAAGTGGATGGCCGTGGCGATTGCTACTGCGACTGCGCGGCAGACGGAAGAGATGCCGCCGCCGATGTACACCCCGAGAGAAGCCGAGAGTGAGCCATCACAGTTGTCTCAGCCGGACACTGAAACACGAGAGAATGGTATTCAAGAGGAAGGGATGGTATCGAACGCTCCCGTCAATCCCCCATCGACTTCGGACGTCAGACCAGTCACAAGACGCTTTGGTTATGGAATGGTTCCAGTGACTGATCGGGAAGTCAATGCGTATGCGTATCAGCCAACGACTAAGCAGACAAAGAAATTGCAGAAACGTTAGTTCATGTCTCAAGTCTTCACCATGCTCATCTCACTGACAAAAACCTACACAGATGATCGAATGCTTTTACTCTTCTGGTTGCCTGTTCTCTTACGTGAGTCTGCCTTTGTCATATCCCGACGTGTATCGATATTAACATGGTTCACTCCCCAGTCTCACTTCTGTGGGCTTGCCACAGTGGTCTCCAATTTGCACTCCATGTGTTGAAAACGGCGCTTCCACTTAAAACCGGGGTACGCACTTGAACATAGTATGGTTCTATGTTGGACCGTGCGTTCTTTCCTTTCCTCGTGTAACAAATTTTATTCTCGGAACGAACGTGTACTTCATTACAATTCCTTTCCATAGAACTTACTTGCCCATGATAAACGCTGATGTCGACTCTACGCTAAAAAGGCGTCACAGAATGTGACCACGCGATGTGGACTTACCTGTACTTATTTGTTTTTATTTACCTGAACATTTCAAAAACTGTGGGGACTGGAACTGGAAAGTGAACACCGCCAGAACAACAATTCACTTTCGTTTTGTTTCTGAACTGCCTCTCCGATGAAGCGCGGGGCTGAGAAGCAGATTTCCAAGGACGATGACCCGGACGATGAAATCCAGGTATTCGGTCTGTTCCTTCCTGTGCGCATCCTATAACACATCCATCTTCAGGAAATGTCAGGCGAGGAAACATTCAAGAAAGCAGATGATGCCATTCTGGCCACTAGAAAGTCTGTATCAACACACCTTCACATTGTTTGTGCCACCTAACCAGAGATCCAACGTCTAGGATACGCGGTTTGCCCAAGCGGTCATTAGCGGCCACACCACCACCCACCTCAAATGGCATCACCACACCCGATGTAATTTCTATAAGGACGTGTTTTACGATATAAACTGATGGTCAGTCTAATACAGGCACCTTCGACACCAACCTCGAAATTTGGTGCTTTTGCGGGCTTTGGTTCACCAGCCAGCAACGGCAGTCCGTTCTCCTTCACCCCACCGGCTGCATCCCCAGGACTGGCTGCCAGTCCTTCTCAACCACCCCAATCGTTCTCCCAATTTGGCACATCATCATCCAGTTCGTCCGCTTTCTCTTCGAGTACACCAGCAGTAGCCCCCACAGCATCCAATGCAGCAAAAGCATTTGCCTCCTTCGTTGGCGACTCAACCTCCAAGCCACCCAACTCAACCCCAGCCCCACCACCACCATTGTCACGAAACACAAATACAAACACGTCTTCTACATATGATGTTAATACGGACGACGAGGCGGAATTAAATTACTACGCCTCCCTCCGTGGTCTGAATATCTCATTCCTCTCAGCCATCTCCAAAGCTGTTGAGGGCGATCCCTTCGTCGACGTGGCAGATGTATTGGAGCATTATAAGCGCCTACGGTTGAATGTACAGAAGGAGTTTGATGACTCATCCTCGAGCTCCACTTCCCCCGCGCCACCACTCAAACTGACTTCTATGCCTGCGCCTCCCTCGTCCTTCGCCGGGTTTGGCCCTCTGAGTTCCTCCAAGACTTCCGGTGGAAACGGCGCCTTTGTTCCCAGACCCGACAATACGACAACCCCATCATTACCCATGTCTGGTGTCTCCTTTTCTACACCCATGCCCGCTGCTGCTCCGTCGTCAACTTCCACGTCAACAAAGCCATTCCTATTCGGATCGAAGCCATCCTCGACAGACGCATCGACTACCTCCCCATTTGGTACCTCCGTATTTGGCACCTCCACACCTTCCACCTTCGGCTCGGCCAATAATGCCCCCACCCCGTCCGCCTTTGGGGCACCCAAATCGGACCCTCCAAGCACCAGTACCTTTGGCACCTTCACATCTACATCCGCCAGCTTATTCGGCAACAGTGTTATTTCAGCTGACAACCCATTTGACAGTAGCACCACAGTCGATAAACACCAGCTCACAGCGCCTGCCACTATATTGAGCACCTCCGCCCCATCCAATGCGTCCCAAAAATCGAGCACTTTCGGCGGGTTTGGAGGCTTTGGGAAACCTGGAGGGGGAAGCGGAAGCATTGGGAATCCGGTTGGGTTCGGGTTTGGGAGTCCACCAAAGACGCCTGATGTTGATGGTACTGGTATCGGTGGTAAGAATAGTTCCGGGAAGCCGGATTCGCATGGGGAAGCGGTGGGCGATAAGAAGAGTGCGAGTGTCAGTGAAGGTGAGGATACGGAAGGTGGTGCAGAAGCAGGGGATAGTGGAGGTGGGCAGGCAGAAGGGAACTCGAATCTGGGGCTGTTAACAAATAATCCACACGATGAGGAGGGGGAAGGGGAAGAAGATGAGGACACGGTACATGCGGTTAAGTTGAAAGCGTTTAAATTGAGGAAAGAAGAGGAAAAGGGAGGTGGGGGTTGGACTGAGTTGGGGTACGGTGCGTCTTTCAATCGGTTTTATGCCTTATGTGTGATATGTTGAATATAATTTGATTCGTAGGTGTACTACGACTGAAGAGACACAAGGAGAGTGGGGCACGGCGAATGCTGTTGCGGAATAGCGGTACGGGGAAAATCAACATTGTTCGTCTCTATCTTCCTACTGTTTTCTCATGGACATCCACCCTAATCCCATGTCCCCAGAACTTCAAAATCTACGCTGGCCTCAAACCCTCTAGATCCAAGAAAAGCGTCACTTTCATAGGACACGATGATGACATCTCACAACCGTACACATTGCGGTTACAGAGTGAGGAGCAAGCGGTCGAGCTGACAGATGCGTTGGATAGGGAGATTGCATTCGTGAAAGCCAAAACAGAGGATTGATTGTTGGTTTTGAATGAGTTTTCTCCGCTTTCGATAAATTATTTACGACAGATTCTTCAATTCGTACATTGCTTTAATATGTCGACTCTAGCACAGCCAGCCATCACACCAAGTACACAAGGAATGGATGAGAATTCATAAATACAAGCTATCACCATCCCCAGCAGCCAAGCATTATTTGCCATTAAAATGACTCTGTGCATTCTGCCATACTGAATTAAGCACGAAGGCCTCACTCAGGAGCATCTCAATCTCGTGGTCGCCCCAATCTTGAGTTGGAAGAGATTGGAGGAACATTATTATTCCCTGGATTGAAGTTAATCATCATTCAGTACTGTGCGCAATATTGAGTGTACGGAGAGCCGGAATGCACACCTGAAAGTCCATCTGCCGGAGTTTCTCACTCCATTTCACCAGGAAAGCCGAGCACACGTAGAGATGAAATTGTGAGAATGCGTCTGGACCCTCGGCCTGGTGTACAGGGATAAATTGGTATATTTGTCTAAGACGGATGAGTGAGGGAACACACGAGGTAAGTATCCCACATGCGGATCGTATTTTGCACGCTAATCTCGCGCATCAAGAGGCAGTTCATCCATCGGAACGCGAATTGCATAAATTCAACGTTTTGGGTGTCTAGGTGGACCGAGAGCGGCGCTGTAGGCGCCAAAAAAGCTGATCAGCACCGGCTCAAAGGAATTAGAGGTGGGAATCGGAAGGAGATGCAAGAAGTGAAAAAACTGGGAGGAAAACCGCACCATCAATCCGTGCTACGAGCTCCGCCATTCTCCGCACACTTCTTTGGATCCCCGGTTGGGCAAAGATGTAGTTATCCTGGATTCCGTCAAGGAGGCGAGAAAGACACCAGAAGGAGTCTGCTTCAATTGCATCGAGAACGTGTGGTGGTAGATTGGAGGTGTCGAATGTTTCTGGATCTGAGTCTACAATGCGTGGTGAGGCAAAAAATAGTTAATATTCGTGATGAATTGATAAAGAGTAGTGGAACATGGTATTGGCAAGACGAGGAAACTCTTACGCACCGATGTACGCCGAGAGGAATACTTGGAAGAACGGTGTGACAAGATCGTTTATGCCCTGCACATAACCACTCGCGGGATGTCGGATCGCCCAAACGTACAAGATTCGTTCTAGACTCTACCGATACATCATCAGCCAGAGCAAAGATAGATGTTCAAAGACATTCAACGTACCCGTTGAGTTGACCCATGCATCCACAACCTGACCCCAGGACGTGTACGTGGGACATCAATCTCAATCTGGTGCCAGATTTGCTGGTCGAGGCCTTCCCGGTCACGAGCAAAGGCTAATTCGACAAGGGAGAGATACTCGCCGCGTTTGCGAGTGAGAGTGCTGGCCCGCAGAGGGGTGGGGAGGGGGAGGTAGCCCTGGCCCGGTGTATTTGCGCTTGTTGCTTAAAACGAAGGAAGAATGGAGGACTTACGAGGAGGAGTTGCCAGGCCATTGGGCGGAGGTCGCTTGGGATGCCTGCCCACGCTAGTTTACGGAGTTCCGCTTTGTACCTTGTGATTAATGGTAGCTTTATGTGAAAGATTGGAAAGACACACCGATATTTACATCCTGGCTGGTCAGACAATCAACAAACTTGTGTCTCCGATTGGTGCGTATCGACCGCTCGCGCATCAATTTCTCCGACTTTTCCATGTTTTCTGGGGAGGCCATATTTTCCTTTCTCCTGCTCAGCGGTGGTGATGGGTCCGAGCGTCGGGGCGAACGATGGCGGACGCCATGAAGAGGATCTATTAATGACGCATTGCTACAGGATGAGGGAAAAGTGTATAAGAAATATAGGAGGCACTAATAGTACCATTTACAATCTCATCAACGTCGTTTTTGATGGAACCTAGGTCCTTCTTCGGTTTAAGGTGCGGTGGCAGGGCTGAGGTTGGGAGTGTTTCATCTGGCGGCGCTTCTGAGTCAAGATCGCCGAGAATCATATCACCTTCAACATCTACGTCTCCTTGGCCATGATCGCTGTCTTGCTTGGGTTGTTCCAGCCCCTCTATGCTCTGGCTTCGTCTGCGGTCGTGAGATTTCCTAACAATCGTCCAACCATTTTTGGGTGCTTGAGCGCTGTCCCTCACTTCAGTCCGAGGGGGATACGAACTTGGGTCGGGAGCATTAAGATGCGTATACGAGAAGGCAAGGGTAGACGAGGAGTTATTCGCAGGTTTTGGGACGGGTTTTGGAGCAGTAGTAGTTGAAGATGAAGTAGGGGGACGGTTCCAGGAATTTGAAAGAGTTTGTCGGGGAGATTCCGAGTCAGAGGTGCTGTCCCAAGCGTCATCTTCACCCCAATCAGCTGTTGAGCGCGACACAAAGTGATTTGAAGGGTGAATTCCAATGTGTGGACGAGCTGGGGGTGGACGGGCGGTCATTGGAGTATAGGAAAGTTCGTCAGACAGAAGCTGCGATCCAAAATGTGACTGTGGGAACATTTGCACCAGACTCGGATGACTTGGATATCAACGCGATCATATACTTCAGGTTGGAGTCCAAAACACTAGGTCATCCACATCACCAACATGTCAGATCCAAAAGCACGCTGCAGCTACTGCATGAAATCTGCCGGTCGCCTGAACATTAAAACTTGTAGTAGATGTCGGTACGTCGCGTCATCTGCTCGCGGTTCACGCACAACTGACCGCCAGCTAACCCTTCCTAGCATGGTACGCTACTGCTCAAAAGAGTGCCAGAAAGTAGCCTGGATCACCCACAAAAACTGCTGCAGCAGCGCTCTACGCGACAGCCTCGCGAATGATTCTGCTCAAGCAGCTACAAACACTGCCCTCTCAAAATGGGTTAACCACTGGAGAGACTCCCTCCATCAATGGTCTATTTGGGCTCTCAACATGCCCAATCACCCAAGGGACCGGCTCTCGACTCATTGGTTTGTCCTATTCATACCGTGCTTCTCTTTGTGGATAGTTGATCTTTTGCAAAGTTTTGTGATACAACTCGAAAAACGTCTCAACCCTTCCTCTCCACAGCAATCCTTCCGGGTCTATTAATCTCTTCTACACCTTCCGCTACAACTGCTTACATCCCTCCCAGATGATGGGTGGCGAAGTCATGACCCGCGCTCAAGTCCCCGAAATCCTCCTGGAAATGGATTCCCCCATCAAATTCGTCGAAGGCTGGGAGAATGATCGTAGAGGCGACGATACAGTCCGAATCGTCATCATTGCAGAGGGGCTGGTGCGCTTTCTTTGGTTTTCCTTGAGGGATGCGGAGAGTCGGCGGACAAAGCAGTCACGTCCGGTTGAAACGCCTGATATTTCGAACGCACTCGCAAGGGATTGGGAGGAGAATCTGATTGATGTTATTGAGAGAGGCGATGGTGAATCGTGATGTACAGTATGTTTGGAGAGGTTGCGCTAATTCATTCCTCCTTGTCGTTTAGGTTCCGCAACTCGAGGCTACCTCATGAGGGTAGCGATGAGGGTCTTACTCGACTCACAGATCAATTCCCTGTAGATTATCCGTGTACATCTAATGTTTATTAGCTTACTATACCCGCGGTTTCCTCGACACATTCCGTGTCATGCAATATAATTACTTAGATCTAAGTTTATGGACATCTTCCGATACTTCCGCCCAACTTCCTCCTGCAGATTCTGCTTCTTTGCACCGCATATATCTACGGCTCACCTGGACATCCACCTCCACACTAAATTCGACCCATGCCTGGTTAATGCGTTGAAGCCGTATAAGCATTGAAACCAACCCAAACTCTCGATCCACAAGTTGAAGTTGTGCTTTACCACTGGAACAGGTCCCCGGAAGCTCCCTCATATGTCTGTCCGGATTTTTGCGTATTTGAGGGCCTCAAAACGACCAATCTTTATCTGGATATTGCGGATTTGGGGCAAACGGCAGGAGCGTGGACCTGAAGGCCTATACACCTATAGTATGCGGATTTCGGCGGCTCATGAGATGACACGTTTCAAAAAGATTGGAGATTTTAGGCCGATTTCGAGGTGTTTTGCAAGACAGACATAAGTCAGGTTTATCGTCGAATTTTAAACCTAACCCTAAATTTTTGTTACGAAAATCTATTTGTACGTATTTGGTTTGGAGGGGTTGGACAAACAACTGCACAGTAACAAGATAAGATTACGAGTCCTGCTCATGCCAGTGAGCCGTGGACTACCGAGACTGCTCCGCGCAATGTCTACACCCTCAAATCCTACAAAACTTGCCACATTTTCGACTTGTGAAATTTCGGATGCTCTCATCAAACTTGGCCTTCCCCATGGAGGCCATATTCCTGACCTACATATGCTTTCCCCATCGTCATCCGCCTCCATATGCGCCCCAGCATATACTGTTCAGATGGTGCTTATATCCAATAAATCAGCTCCCAAGTTGTCGTCCCACTTTGTCGACACCGCACCAGCAGGATCGATCATTGTTATAGATGCGCCTCCACGTTCAGTCCTTTTCATCCGTTTGCCACGCCTCTAGGTCCAGTTTTATCACTGACGGTTGTATTGTTTGTATTTTCTTTCCCTTCAGAGGCCAAAAGTGCAGTCTGGGGTGGTCTCATGACTGCGGGCGCTCAGGCTCGCTCCGCCATCGGCGTTATCATCTCCGGTCGCTGTAGAGACCTTGCCGAACATAGGGAGCTCCAATTCCCTGTCTTCGCCCGCGGCCGTTCTACCCTTGGCCAGTCACCGTTCACCAGGCCCTCAGCAGTCAATGTTCCCCTCGTCATCGCTCCTCAGGGCGAGCAAGGTCAAGCCGATGATGCGTTTCCTCCTGTCAAAGTGGAGCCGGGAGATTGGATGGTCGCGGATGAAGATGGTGTGGTCTGTGTACCCCGTGATTTGGAGCTGCAAGTTGTAGAGTTGGCGGCGAAAGGGAGAGACGTTGACAGCAGGTGTATGGAGGATATCAAAGCAGGGAAAGGCATCCAGGCGGCATTCAAGAACCACAGAGGGAAGTAGATATAGGGCCGCTATCTCGTGCATATAAAATTATACGAGGATACATACAACGTGAATTAACGATACATAGAACCAGACTGATTTATCAATACGGGTCATCTCTTTCCCTTCCACTTGATAGGCTGTTTCATTCCAACTTTATCCTTCTTCGTACCAGCCGGACTACTTGCCTCAGACTGCGCTTCTCGAATTGCATCCCGACTCAAACAGAAATCGATGTGTGTATTCAGACCGTGGTTATCGGTCTGCAACGCCTTCCCGCATACAGGGCACTCATGCGACTCAGCAGCTCGTGTTCGTTTTGTTGGGTGAGTGCTTTCAAGGTCCTTCCCGGCGGAAATCTGCTTTGTCGTAGCAATGCTGAGACCAGACGGTAATTCGGACGACCCCGCAGCATGACTGGTACTGCGGGGTTTCGATATTATCCGTGAGACTGAAGTGGCCGACGTCGAAGCAGTAGCACAAGCCTGCTGGAACGGCTGCTGTGGATTGGCCCTAGCAGGCGCTGACGCTGGAGGTCGCGGTCTTGATAGCATCTTGTCGAGACTCTGTGCCACGTCCTCCCCATCTTCATCGACGTCTCCAAGACTGATTTCAACATCGTTGTCATCATGTTCGTGGAAACCAGGCATTGCCTCCTCGTACTCGTCATGATCCTGGTCGTGGTCTCGATAGATGTCAGATGTGTCGTCGATGGTGTGACTATGATCAACTTCTTCCTGTTCCAGTTTGCGTTTCTTATTCGGGGATCCACTTTTGATAGGTTCGAAGAACTGTGATAGAATAGATAGACCACAGATGCGAATGAAGGACCATCAAGCTTGAACCAGTGAACGTACCTGCTGAATACCACGCGCCGAAAGGGAAGACGACCTTAGATCCTTCAATTTAGTCAATCTCAATCCGATGAGCCTAATCTTGAGCGGGAATTCGGGAAGAAGGAGCTCTTTTCCGGTCTGGCGGTGAAGTTCAAGCCCATACACATATATTAAGCTGAGGCTTGGCTAGAAAATTTAGAAAACGCACTGCAAAGAGATCTTCCTTCTTCGTTATCCAACGATCAAACGACTTAGCCCGGGTGAAAACTAGAATTGATATCAACTGATCCGATCAGAATATTTCCCTGGAGCATATACCTTGGTACGTGTCAAGCTTAAACTTCAAAGTCACCGTCCGGCCAGTCCAACCATTCTCCTCCATGTCGTTCTCGAGCTCCGCAGCAACTTCATCAAGTTTCTGCAAGATCTTTTCCTTTTCGCCAAGAGGGTTGAATGTCCTAAATGGCAGTTCAGAGACATCGTCAATAACGAAGATGACCTACAAACCGCTCTGCACCGATGCTCTTCCGTTCCTGCCTTTGGTGAGGCTGCACAGTATTAGATGCAATCCCTAGGTGTGTTCGTAGGAGGAACTTGAGACCGAATTGCTTATCCATGAGTGAGAGCGTGGCACGGTAGGTATAAATGTCACCGCATGTCTGTCATACGCGTGAGTAACTACTCAAGAAAACCTAGAAGAATCAACGCGTCACACTTTAATCCCGATGGATTAAGTAACCTCTCGTTGACTCGTCCTATGCCTGGAACTTTCCGGATAGAGAGATCATGCATGAAAGTGATGATGGATTTTCTGTCGAATGGAAGATGGAATTGGCCGTTCGGTTTGTTCTAGGCCAGGTAAGTTAGATTACGAACGAGGATCGGGAGAGCCAGGTAGCGACCTTGTCCGAGCATATCTGGGTTCCATAAACGTCAATATTAATGAAGGTCCTCCTACAGACAGGGATATACCTTGGCAAGCATCTAACAGGTTGAGGCCACCTCAAAGGTTTAAAGCGCGATATTACAACACAGAACAATCTGACCTTATTTGGTGCAATCCCCGCACTAACAGTCAATTTGGTCTCCTCGTGTACTGTGCCCCGTATCTCCTGCACGCATTCATCTGCGCCGATGGAATGCTCCTCACAATACGCCGTGATGCTAGCTAATGTCAGGGCTAGAACACAGGTTCGAATAAGAACAAGCAAGACCTTACTTTAGGTATCCCTCATCACAACCTGCGATACACATATTTGGATCGTACCGTTTAAAAACTGACATTATGTTCTCCGACATCTCCTTGTACCTCGAAAAATTGTTCTTGACGAAGATGAGGTCTGGACAAAGTTTTTTGGCAATGAAACCTTGTTTCGAGAAATGCTCTTAGGTGCTACTCTGTCCAGAAGAGAAATATCGCTCACCCGGCATCCCGGAGCGCACTCCATATTTTCGGGCCTCGTACGATGCCGTAGTTAAGACACCGCGCCCGACCTATGTTCGACGTGATCTATCAACTAATGTTGAAGCAAAAATAAGAAAACATACGCCGAATGGCTTTCCTTCGAGTTCGGGATTGTGTAATAGCTCCACATTCGCAAAAAAAGCATCCATATCAACATGGACGATTGTTTGGCTCAAATCTCTTTGAGACTCTAACTCAGCGAGCTATACGGTTCGGGAAGTATGACCTGGTTAGGTCCCATTTTATGAAGATGTGGCATCCATGGCCTACCAGATTATCGGCACTGATTTCAATTTTGCCTACAGATTTAATTCGAACATCAAAGGTCTATGGAACAGAGATATGATAGTGGCCAAGAACTTACGAATGTCAGCTCCTTTCACTTCATCATCACGCTGCTTCAATATTCGAGCAATGCGCTCGGTAAGATCCCTGTCTTTTTTCTTCTCGTTCTGAAATGGGACACAAAATTAATTCAATGCCAAAAAGATGCATTTCGTGAGTCTCAATATACAGCATAGAATGTGAACATCATACATCGTAGAACTTAGAGCCCTTGGAAGCCTCTGCGATGATACGGTTAATCTCGGTTTGGTCCTTGGAAAGTCTAACGAGAACAAGGACGAGAATGCGGTAAGATTGAGCTTGGCACATGAAAAGCCGACGTTATGTACTAACCCAGCCTTGCCAGTGGATGGTCCGGCAAGACGTTTAACCAGAGTGGCTGTATCTTGAGATGGTTCGGGAGGGCATGCTTCAAGTTCATGAGCCATTGTGCGGTAAACAAAGGGAATGATTTCAAGTTCAAGTCCATAATTAGGTCACGTGAAACTTCAGGTAAATTATCTATGGGAAAATAAATCCTCATAATGTGGAACCCCAGTTTACAGACTCATGTACGGTGCTCATGTAGTATGTCTTCGACAATTATTATGCATGAAAAAGTTTCTCATAATTGCGACAAGTCGCCACGTACCCGTGATCTTGAAAGCTTTGCCAAAGGCCCTAAAATATAACATGTATAAACAACCCGGGTTCCATCTCGCACCATCATGAATTTTGGACCTCTGGTGTGTCAGCAATGTAAAGAACCGCTCCAGGTATATATCTCATTCCTCCCATTGGTTTCTACTGTATCGATTGGTGTAAACAGCTAGATGCATCGCTTGTGGATCTTCCACCGTCTACCTATGATATGATCGTGGCTTCGTTACCGCCGACGCCGTCGACACACGTGCGACATAAATCTGAAACCGAGAAATTAGCTCAGCTTCCAACGTCGCCCTCGGTTAAATCTGCATGGCAACGTTCTAAAAATGCCAGCTCGTTGTCCAAGGCATCCTCCTTGTCATCGCGTGCCCAAGGAAAGCAGCCACAACGAGGTTCGCCATTGCCAAATGAGTCCTTCGTGCTTTTGCAAGACAGCATCATCCGCAATATTCCTTCTCCGGTACCATCGCCTGCACGTTCGAAGACTGGGACTACGACAAAGTCGCGGAATACTGCGTCCAAAGTTGTTGTCCAACCACCCAAACAGTTTGAACCAAACCACCCGAATCCTTCCCCGCTCTCACACCACCTGCGGTCTACTCTGCGCTTATTTAATTTGCTTTCCTCGCGTACTGATATCGACCATCCGCTTTGTGCAGAATGCACTCAAATATTACTCACGTCCCTCCAACGGCAGCTTGACGAGACAAAGAAGGAGAGAGATGGCTATATCGCCTTCGAGAAGGAGGTTAGAAGGGAAAGAGAAAAGGAAGGGCAAGGCATGAGCAAAGCAGAGGCGGACAGGAAAATTGAGAAATTGAAGGGGGAAGAACGTGTCGCGATCGAGCAGTTGAAACAGTCCGAACGAGAAAGAGAACAATTGGACGAGGAATTGAAGGCTTTGGAATCAGAAGAACAGGCGCTGGAGTCGGAAGAAGCTGAGTTAGTAATGACACTCTCGCTACTGTGCTCTTTCAAATTTTGCTCTAGGTTCTGGCGAGCGCATAATGACCAACTTCTCGTTGGAGACCAGCAAGCCGCTCAGCTTGCTACGCTACGAGCAGCTTACGTTGCAGACTCTGCCACCCTCGAGAAACTTGAGCGAACCAATGTTTACAATGATGCATTTTGCATTGGTCATGATGGCGTCTTCGGGACCATCAATGGACTTCGATTGGGCAGGGTCCCCGGTGTTCCAGTACGCTTATTCTACGTAAAATGACTGCACATGGGCTGATCGTATATCTAGGTTGAGTGGGCTGAAATCAACGCTGCGTGGGGTCAAACCCTTCTTTTGTTGTACACCATCGCCCGGAAGTTGGATTACACATTCGAGAAGTGGGTTGCTAGTTCTCGGTTTGTGTTATGTATTAGTTCACTGAGTTAGGATTTAGCTATCGCTTGGTCCCCATGGGCTCTTTCTCTCGCATAGAGAAAATGACGGGCGACAAGGCCAATTATGAATTATATGGATCAGGCGACCTTCACTTTGGTCGACTGTTGCACAATCGACGATTTGACATTGCCATGGTCGCATTCCTCGATTGTTTGAAGCATCTCATCGACCATGTCAAATCCCAGGATCCGAATATTGATTTTCCCCACCAGTGCGTTCTCTCTTGCATCTCCGATTTCACATCGTTAACAATCATGAAGGATTGCCAAAGACAAGATAGGAGATGTGTCCGTTAAGCTTCAATTCAACCAAGAAGATGCTTGGACTCGGTCACTCCGCCATGTCCTCCTCGCGCTCAAGATATGTCTCAAATGGGCCACCAACGGAACGAATGGTTGATTCGCTACTCCGCGGCCGGTGGTCAGAGATTCAGATAACCAGACTTTGGACGGCATTTGTTCATTTGACAGTTCAATTAATGTAAAGACATTGAAACTTGGAGATCCAGTGAGAGGACTGAGAATGGTTATTCGATTGCGCATCGAGTTGATAAGACGGTTAGACCGGACCGGCATTGCACTACATGTGACATCATGATCAGAGCTTGATATTAATAATGCATTCGCTTATTTCTGACCCCACTAGTACTTTGGCCGTCCAAGCCTACTGATCACATCAGGCATCTATTAGGTAGCAGACTTAAGGAGTTATGGGTCTCTTGTATCTTGGGACACCACTCACATGGGATGAGGCCAAAAAGTACGCCGACCATGTCAGATTCCATGGAATAACTCAGTTTCTGCACATCTGGGACCGATTGAAGGATAGACACGGCGATGAATTGCTCTGGGGTGATGAGGTATTACTATCTTTGCGCGCTTTGGTGACAATGATACTTAGCTTTCTCCAAAGATCGAGTACATGGTCATCTCGTTTGACGACGAGAACAAGAATGCGAAGCTGTCTTTACGGCAGACAGAAATTCTGAAAAAGCTCAGCGCAATTGTGGACGATATATGTGCCGATTGCCCCGAGTCGTGAGTTCCATGCTGAACCCGTCGTCACTCATACATACCTATTTATCCAGAGTTTCCGTACCTACCTTTCATCCAGAATATGGACGATACATGCTGGAATCGACCCCAGGATCGCCATATACAGGTTCCCTCCGCGATCTGTTGTCAGTCGAAAACAACATGCGTTACCGGTGAATTCTCCGCACAGGTTGAAAACGTGATTTGACTTACTCGTTGCTCAAGGCGCAACCTCGCTCGGAAACACCTCAAACCCAACGAGGTGCCCATAACATTCACGTCCTTTCCTCACCTTGGTGTGGCAGGCCAATTTACGGAACCGTATTTTGACCCTGCTGGCGCAGTTTCTAGTCACAGTCTATTTTTACCGGAAGAAATTACGAACCCTCACGCACGTTTCCCGTCAGTATTATTTTACAGCATGGAACTCGTTGTCATTACTTGTCGTCACTACTAAACGAGTGTTCACAGGACTCTTACTGCTAATATCAGGCGCAGGAGAGGTTCCAAAGTTGCAATCAACTTACCTTTATTTATAGATGAACGGACACCCCGCCCATTCATTGACCCCACCATCCCATGGGAGCGTTCATTATACCATGAAGATTCCGGTACGTGATTACTTCCAGGTCCTTCGCATTAATGTGTTGACTTTTGTGTTTAGAGGCCAAGAACGGTGCCGCACTTCCGGATCACATCTACATGGACGCGATGGGTTTTGGAATGGGTTGTTGTTGCCTTCAATTAACCTTCCAGGCGTGCAATCTTCCCGATGCACGGCGATTGTATGACGGTTTGATTCCTGTCGGCCCGATATTAGTCAGTCATTTCTAGTCGTACCTGCTTGCTACATGCTGACCACGAATTATAGCTGGCATTGACTGCTGCTAGCCCCATATGGCGTGGCTACCTTGCTGATGTCGATTGCCGCTGGAATGTCATTGCCGGCAGCGTAGACGATCGCACGGAAGAAGAACGTGGACTAAAGGTACGTCGCGTCAGTACATGTCCGTATTATCTGCGGAACTTGACGTAATTCTTAGCCCCTCAAAGATGACAATTTTAGAATTCCCAAATCCCGATACGACAGCGTCGATTTATATATTTCTACCGACTGGATTAACAGACCGGAATACAACGACAACCATTTACCCTATGATGAGTGTATCTACAATCGCTTGCGCGAACATGGTTCGTTTTGAATTCTGACTGGCTAGACTTAAGCACTGATTGGCTTCAAAGGCATTGATGACTTGCTATCGAAGCACATATCACATCTGTTTATTCGAAATCCTCTCGTTGTGTTCTCAGAGACCCTTAACCAGGATGATGCATCAAGCAGTGACCACTTCGAGGTATGTTATTGTACTTCAACCGTCGTCAATGCCTACGAAAGCCATTTTAGAATATCCAATCCACAAATTGGCAAACGCTGCGATTCAAACCCCCTCCTCCCAACTCCCCCATCGGCTGGCGCGTTGAATTCCGTACCATGGAGGTCCAAATGACAGATTTCGAAAACGCCGCTTTCGCCGTATTTGTCGTACTTCTCTCTCGTGCTATTCTAAGCTTCAATCTCAACTTTTATATACCAATATCAAAGGTCAATCCACGCTCCAAAAGACAATGCAGAATATATACTGACATATTCAGGTTGACGAGAACATGGGAAGGGCTCAACAACGAGATGCAGCTCTCTCTGAAAAGTTCTATTTCCGAAAAGATGTTTATCCTCTAGTCCACAGCTCTGCTGCTAGCGTTGCGTCTTCTTCGGGCACCAGCTCTCCCAACGGAGCACCCCGCATCAAGGAAAAGAAGATGCGGAACTGTTTTCCGCCACTACCTCTTCCAGCAAATGGATCGAATCGTGTGCCTGTCGAAGACGAATATGAGGAGATGACAATGAATGAGATTATCAACGGGAAGGTAAGCCCTTCGTGTACATGTTGAAGTGGAAGTCTTATTGATTTGTACTTTCACCCGACAGGATGCTTCTTTCCCTGGCCTCCTCGGTCTAGTGACCGCCTATCTGGATACACTGGATGTGGAGCAAGAGGCATTGACTAAAATTGAGACATATCTTGATCTCATCAGGCGTCGATCAAGTGGTTGGTCTCTTTGCCTTGGAGCTGTTTCCAATGCTCACCGTTCCCTTTAGGTCTCCTCCCCACACCTGCGAGCTGGATTCGTAATTTTGTGCGATCTCATCCAACCTACAGATACAATTCTGTTGTAAACCAGGAGATAAATTATGATTTAATGGTGGCAGTAGATGAAATGTATGTTTTTTTATTGATGTCCTTAGCATGGTACTGATCAATCCACAGTGAACGAGGGGTGCGGAGAGCACCGGACCTCCTTCCCAAAGATTATATGGGTGGTGACAAGGACCAGGGCTCTATTGGACTATGAGATATAGAGGAGCGGACGAGAACAATTGTTATGAGGGCCGACTTTTAGAGTATCAATCTCGTCGTTTGATAGTCTCCCATAGGCAGACTCAAGATTCGTGTTTTTTTTAGAAGAAAGATGATACAGAGTTGTTTTGAGAACTTGAATCTGATTACTTAATATTTTTAGATCAGTCCCGGCAATCGCCGGGAACAAATCCGGAAACCGGCGCGCGCTCCTCCAAATATTCAAGTTTAAGTTGGAACCTCAAAATGTCGTCTCTTCGACTCCTTTCCTCAGCTACCCGACGTGCGCCTTCAACCTTCTCTCTGGCAAAACGTGGATATGCTGAAGCTACCGACAAAATAAAACTTTCTTTGGTTCTACCTCACCAAGTGCGTCACTCTCGCTACTAGTAGTAGTCTCGGAGTTCAACTATTCTGCAGGCAATCTTCACCTCAACAGATGTCGTTCAAGTAAATATATCCGCCGCAACGGGTGATATGGGTATTTTGGCGAACCACGTCCCTTCTATTGAACCTTTGCGTGCTGGCGTGGTCGAGGTCATCGAGTCTGCCAATGGATCAAAGAAGTGGTTCGGTGAGAATAACTACTCTCTTGGCAATCAATATATCCTTACTATTTCTCAGTTTCGGGTGGATTTGCGACTGTGCATCCCAATAACAAACTTACCATTAATGTTGTGGAGGCAGCCCCTTTGGAGGACTTTTCGCCTGAGGTACATATATCAGCCATATGATCGAACGACAGTCATTGATGCAGACTGCAGGCCATCCGTACAAATCTGCAAGAAGCGTTGAAAGTAGCGACTGGAAATGGTTCGGAGGAGGTTAAATTGGAAGCGCGCATTGAAGCAGATGTCTATGAGTCCCTGCAACACGCTGTTGGGTCGAAATGATAGTATCGTGTACCTTCTGTAGAATACTCTTTAGGTCGCTATCAAACACTTCGTAGCAATCCGAATCCTTGATGCTCTCGGCGTTTGCTTCACGGCATCACGTGTGCGCCGACGCGATGAGCCTAATCTGTGTCGTCTGTCGACATTCAAACCTCGATACGATACCTTTGCCTGACGTCGGATGAGGGTACCTCTGTCCTTGGATGATAGAGATCTTCTCGAAGATGAACCTTTCCTTTCCCAATTTCTTGCACGCAAAATCAGTGGACCAGACAGGCGGGGAGCTGAGGTGAATCATCTTTTTACCGCGCGGGCAGTTCGAGGGGAATCTGGTGGAGTAAGTCCTGGTCTATTGACCGCCTTCCTTGTCCTTACTCGACGGGTATCACAGGAAGCAGCTGCACAAGCTTGGCTTGACATGGCTTTCTTTGCGAACGAATCGGAAAGCCCAAAAATACAAGAGATGAAGATCACGGTTAATGATCACAGCCTCGAGGTTTTCGTTGAGTTCTTTTGGCTTTTGTTTGAGGACCAGGATGCTCTGGTCTTCTTGAACAGCCAACGCAAAAAGACAGGGTTCCGGTACAGTCTCGACGTGCACAATACGGAATTTGCAACTCGCGGTGAATCCGCGAGCAGAAATTCTGCTGTCGGTCGTGCGACAGGAAAACATAATCCTCGCCAGTTAATGCATAGTCCTGTCACCATGATGGCGGGCCCTATTAGAACAAACAAACCAGCGGACCGTCCCAAGTATAAGGCGGCAACGACGCTTCCACCTTTCGTCCTGAACCCAGTTGTTGTTCAGCCGCTAAAAACTTTTGGAGTAGTTGGAGGACGCCAGTTGGACTCGAGCGCCTCCCCAGGTCTCCAACTTCTTGAAAATACTCTTCCAGCCGAAGGATCGAATAACTGGATTTGCGATCATGATTCTGAACATGAAACTTCAGACGAGAATAGTGACGATGGGCCCCTTCTTGCCCATATGAGGGAGAATAGACCTTCCGTCAGCCCAATGGATCACATTCCCCAATTTAAGCCTCCGTTGCACAGGAGTCCACCTATTTGGGCTCAGGTAATCGAGATCTTACCGGATATGTAAATCTTCTGACTTCACATTCATTCGCAGTCTCGTCAAGAAATATGCGAGTCTTTTGATTGGTTCAGAAGTTACCAAAGTGGTGTTTATCACAGCAATAACGTCGTCAAGGGGTATCTGTTAAGTGCTTTTGCTTCGAGGTGGGCCTTTTTGTGTCGTATTGGGATGTTCAGTTATTCTGAGATAAATTGTAGTCGCGACCGATTCGACCATGGCGGAAGACTGATAATATCCCATGGGTAATTACAATCAAAGGAATTTGAGCTTCTCCTTGACATTTTATTTTATTGTCTTGTCAGTGGCGGTAAATCAGAGAGCCTGCATTCTCGCAAGGGTCGTACGGAGAAGCAGTTGGCAGATGATCAGCTTGCGCAGGACAGATCTGTTCGCGCCCTCCTCAAAAATTACAGGGATCGTCGCCCACTTGTCCTGCTGATAGATGATAAATATGTGCTCTTCCCATATGACCTTGGCGCCAGTGACATTACGTACGCGGTGTTGGGATTCTTTAATATCGTACATGCTTGGGGTTAGCAGTGTTTCGCTCGATCAATCACATACTATGACTGATCAATAAATTCAGCCGAATACCAACCAGCGACAAACGAACGAGGGCGTGTCGTCCGATATAAATTCGCTTTTCAGTGGTGCGAAGGTCAAGTAGGTCCCATTTCTATCAGGTTTTCGAGTATCGCATCTCCCCTTTTACCGGCATATTATATAGGGAGAACCTTGGTGGATTCTCAGAAATGATGAAATGGGTGAGCTCTTTCTTTCTCGCTCGTCAGTTGAATATTTATCTTTGGAGTATGGAAAGTGGTGGATAACCCAACATTTTCTCCTGCGATCCCTGCCTGCGGCCCTTCGGCCACAACGCTGCCAATAGCAAGACATATCCCTGGTTTGTTCGAAATAGGCCTGACATACGATTTTATTGAATTTTGGTTTAAAACACAGAAAAATTGGAAGATATCAATTTTTCTGACCTAAGGTTCGTACCTTGGACCTTGTGTTCACGACCTTGGTGCCAGTTTAATAACACAGGCCCCAACGACCTGATGACCTGTATTTTCAATGTGGCCAATGTGGAGAAAAGACCCCCCGCGTTTATCGACAAGAATGGGTATGCCTCAATCCAGAATGCACCGTTTTTTGGACCACGCAGAGCGGACATCTGCTACCTGATCAACTCATCTACTATCCCAAGTTCCTAGAAGCATTGCCCTCACTACCGCTTCCTCTTGGGTTTCAGGACCTTCGTCCTTCTCCACCTGCGACTTTTCCGATCAATGGGATTACAACAACCTACGCCTTTAGTAGAGGGTGGCATTGTGTCAATTGTGGTCGATTGTCGAGCAGGTATGTTGCTACACTTTCCATTCCGCTATAGACCTCATGTTTTCAGATTCAAATGGGAGCACTGGGAATGTGCTACATGTGCAGTCTGTCATCGCCCTGATGTAATATTCCGGATTCTGATTGGTAAAGATATAGTCGGTCCTCAAAATTCCCGGAAGAATTCGAGAGGCGAAGGAATTCAGGGATCTACCTGTTCCCGTAGCTTTCTTTGACCATTCCGTTGCAAAGGAATCGCGTAAGACACTTTGTTACGGTGAATAGACCCGAAGACAAAGCTAAACGGAGTCGTTGCATACAGGCATCTTGCAATTGCCCACCAAGACTTTCAGCCACGGTAAAGGCGTCGGGCATTATCAGTCCTTCATATTGCCCAACCAATCGTCCGTTAATATTCATTGCCATGAGGCGTACTAATCCTTCATTCATGCAGGGGACGGATACACCATATTCAAGGAGGCCGCCCTCCGGCAAACCTCGATGCCGACATTATTTTCAAGGAGTATCAGGAACAAGCTTCTGATGGGCGTTTAGTATTTCGGAGATGGCCTTTGAGAACTGTGAGTCAATTGTTAACGTTCATGTCATCACCAATTAATGTGCCGCCAGCACAAATGTATTTCACATAGGTTCAAGATTGGTTCTTTGAACGCTAACGAAGTCATTCAGTGCGAGGACCACTGCTTACCAATTACTTTTCGCAGAATTGTGAGTCTCTTCTCGTCTAGTACTCCTTTATTTGTCAGTACTATATGATTATCAATACAGCTGGTGAACCATACCAAGTATGACTTCCTCATTGTCCGCCAAGTTCGTGGCTCATCAAATTCTAGTATGTCGGCGGAACAGAAAACACCGTCCCTTTCGAAAAAACCCCCAGCGCCGTCATCAAAGCCCGTAAATTGATCCAAGATCGCATATCCCAAGCCCTTGGTATCTCGACATCCTTCAACGAAGTTCTCAGGTAAAATGTACCTCGTGTCCTTCCTCCGTCCATATCTGATACAATCCTTGATTCAGTGCTGCCTACATGGAAAGACAAAAGATGGCAGTACGTTGCGAAACTCTATTTTCACATCAAATGTTTACGATACCCAGTTTCACAGCGACAGTGAACGGGGATTAGGCTCAGTCGTGGCCGGCTTATCCCTAGGTTCACCAGCTTTGATGCATTTCCGCCTTCATGCCAAACACGAGCCGAATAAAGAGAATCGAAAGATCGCGTTGAGTTTTGTCTTACGTCATGTACGTACAAGCCATGGATCCAAGAAGTTGTTTTTCATATGTGACTAGGGTGACGTCTTAGTGATGGACGGTAATGGAGTTCAAGATTATTACGAGTAAGCGGATTTCTGGGAAGTTGGTGGTTCTGGCATTGATGCAACTCTGCAGGCACACAGTTGTCCCGGCCAATTTCCGCATTGCTGCCACCGCGCGTTGGATTGCGCCAATGCGCTCGTGATGACTGGAATCCAACGGACGAGAACCCCAGAACCCCCGTCCTGATCTTACTGTTATGGTCCTACTACATTTATCTGATTTAAATTTGTGTCGTCATCAAATACCCTGGTGCAAAATGAAAAGAAATTGACAGAATCTTTAACTTTTGAACCAACCAATGCACGAAAATGTGATAACTGCAGCCTCACATCGGGCCTTTCAAGATCACCAGAGTATCATGCCTCAGGGTCCTCGCGGATTTGGCAGTGAGCACAACTGTGAAGATGGTCGATGACTTGATGCCATTGCCCCATGGTTTGTTGCTGTGACTGGGTTTGAGGGATTGTGTGTATCACAAAGGGCTGACACGAGCCAAGGGCCCAAGGCTAATTAGAACAGGTGGCGATTTCACAGATGAATGCAACTCACCAGCTTGCTTCTGTTTGGAACAGATGTAACACCCATTACAATTACGGATTCCCAGGGCCAGTTTCTATATAGCGCATGGCAATAATATGTCTTGGAAAATGCATTTGGTCGTCAATCCCTGGCTGAGTTCTGTGGTCAAGTACTATACTCCATTTGCCAAAAAATCAAGATCAAGTTAAGATTGGTAGGCACCTGGCAATGGAGAGTAGGCACATACGTTAGTAACGGTTAATTGCACGATTTGAGCGTTTTTCAACTTGATCAAGCAGATCAAGTTCCTTAGTTCCATGGCCGTTCCTTGGCCGTTCCTCTCCAACTCGAAGCGCAGCTGAATGCAAGCTGAATCATTCCAGCGACACGTGAACGTCACGGAAACTGTGACAGGCGTGTAAACTGCCCTATTACATCAAGGCTGCTTTCAAATTATGCAGGCTACATTGGATGCATTCGCCCTCAAGCGTAAGCATATCAGCCTACGTTTCAGTCTTTCTCAGACTCACCCAGACTAGCTTTCACCAAGGCCCTCACTTGCCTGTCGAAATATGGCGACGACTTGGCCATCTATGCTACTCCGGATACATTTTCATTATCTGCAACAAACTCCTCCATGTCTGCCTATTGCCGTTTTAAATACGACAGACAGTTCTTCTCAAAGTATAATGTTGGTGCATATCAGCCGGACGCGAGGTCTTCCGCTGAGGGCGTTGCGGATGTTTTAACAGTGACTGGGCAGCTCTTGACCAAGGTTTGCCCCATCGGCATCTCGTCTTTATGTCAGTACTGACGAGCCGCTGTGTAATTTGCACCGTGTCCTCCACTTCTTAAGTCGCTTTTGTCGATATTGAAGCATCGCACAATTGAAAAAACAGTAGAAAGGTGTGAATTATCAATCGCGGAAGGCGGTCGGACCGCAGGGCAGGATCCACTAGATGAAGATGAAGATGGCTTGGAAAGCAAACTCATTGTACGCTTACACTGCAAACACGGTGAAGGCCACTTCACAACATCCAGTTCCTCTTCTTAACGAATTCTTCATTGACAGGCGTCGTCAAAACACATCGCTTGCTCTTGTTGATCCCCACGTCGCTCATGGCTCCCGGCGTTCCAGATGCCCCCAATGAATCACGTCTAATGATCGGCCCAAGGGCCATCAAAGACATGATTGAACATTTTCCCCTTGCACGAGGGGCCAAGTCTGATCCTCAACTAGTTTGGAATTTCGGTGACTCTGAAGTGGATGTTAAGAGTTTAGAATCATCCGTGGATACTAAGGGTTTGCTCGGCGCTTTATCTCCTTGTGATGCTGAAATGAATTAACTCTTAGGGAACACCCAGCTCTCCACGGAATTGACAATCAGTGCCGAAGAGTTTGACATATACGATATCTATTCACCCCCAACCACCATAGCATTCCATCTGCGGGAATTCAATGTGAGTCCACCGAGTTATTGATCGAGAACCAAATCCAAATCTCTCTCGTAGGCAACGATAGCATTTTCCGAGTCCATGTCTCTGCCGCTAGATATCCGGTTCACGGATCCTGCTGCACCACTATTTATTGACATCGAAGGAGACAGTTCAGAAACCCTCTTTGTCATTTCCACCAGTCAAGTACACGGAACTGCTGCTGGAGCCTCGTCCAATCAAGCACGCCAACCCCAACTTAACGACAAGAAACGTCAACGTGACGACAATACACCGGAGACGGCCAGGATCAAGAAGCCCATGAGGGCTGTCCAGCGAGCGGATCCTGTCTCCGTGGCCAGAGCAGACCTTGGATCTCGATCTCAGTCACGAGTTCCGGGTCCAATGGTCCTGCCTTCCGTATCCCGACTCCCTTCCTCGCAAACATTTTCGCATGATGTGCGGAATGGCACAATGGCACATCCTTCATTCATACCGCCTGCGAACCCGTCATTTTCACATACTCAGCATTCTCGTGAACCGTTGTTCCTTCCCGGATCATCACAGCTGTCGGTCGCAGATGAGGAAGCTATACGGGCTTCCGGGTTAGGAATCGAGAGCATGGACGCGGAGGAATTGCAGGCGATGCTTGAAGGGGACGGAGAAGAAGTAGCGTTTGATTTCGCCTCACAGAGGTCGGCAAATGCGGACTACAAGATGCCGGACCGTGGGCGAGGGGATGGGGATTCATTCGGTACAGGCACAATGTACAAAGAAGGGCCGGATGATCCAGATAGTTTTGAGCTACTTGTTGATGAGACGGAGTTGGCACCTACTCAAAGCCAGAACTCAGCAGTCCAGTCTAAGGTAGGTCTTATCTTGCGAATTCTTATTATTCTATAGTACTGAAATATTTGGTAGACTTTTAGGCCGCTTTTCGAGGATTGATGCCCCAGCCTATCATCCATACCAGGATTTTCAATGCTCCTGCGGAGGAAATGTAGATTTACTCGTTCTGTGGTTGCTTCTGAACAGCGAGGAAGGCGATCGAATGACGGACAGATCATGTGAGGCAGAGATTGCGCGTCCACTGACTTGTAAACTTAAACTTCGTAACTGTTGCAGCTTATGGAACTCGTGTTTCGACGAAGGTACAGCGAAACCTGAGTTAGAGAGTGTGCATCCTGAGAATGATCGTTTGTCCTGCCAAGTGCAGACATTTCTATTGAGATATACAATCGTAGTGATAAGATCCCACCTTGACACAGTTCTACGACGATATATATAACATACAGGCGTCTTCTATGTTCTCTCCGCATATCAAAAGCAGTCAAAAAATAGAACGTCATCTAGGTCGGGATAGTCTAGTCCGTCAGGCCACAGGTCGAGCCTCCTAAACCTTTCCACCTGTACACGCTCCCGCAACCACGGAAATCGGTGCATAAGAGACAGGTCGTAGCTCGAACCCAGACGCAATTTTATGAGGGGATGTCCGGCGATTATTCGAGTCTCCACCACATCATCAACCAAGGGCTCATCGTCGAGGTTCAAAAGGAGTGTAAGGGTCTCCAGATTCGGCCAAGGCAGCTCAAGCACAGATGAATTCGGATTGACGGTGGAGGCTCCAAGAAGCCTCAGAACCATCGGCGTGTTGACTGATGAGTATAATGAAGTAAACTTGGTAATGGCAGTGAAAGCGCGGAACATATTTCTGTACGTGTATTCGGAGAATTCGAAATCGCAGAATGTGAGAGAGTGGAGGAGGGGAAACTTGGACATTTGTGAAGAGGTCCAAAAGAGGTCCAAGTCGTGCTCCTGGACGTCTTTGAGTACCAGCGATTCCAGTCGAGGTGCAGTAATACCCAACAAAATACCACAATATACAAAGCCTGAGAGGCCGCAAATGCGGAGAGAACGTAGGGCAGGCATCTCGATTGCGCTGCTCTCGATGGACGTCCATGAATCCGAACCGATAATGTCCCCATATATGGAGAGATTCGTCAAGAAAGGGGAAGCGGTGAGGAGCTCGCGAAATAGGGTGTATCGTATGGGCAGGGTTTTAGTTTGATCAAGGTGTAGTGTTGTCACTGCAACAAGTGGAGGTCGGAAGAAATGCATCCCCAGGCCACGAAGTCGTACAAATGACA
>Ga0210383_10000794_pt1 | contig 28847 bp, 24 predicted proteins | sample IncBWC14OmetaG_FD_160072 | JGI IMG/M metagenome (GOLD analysis project Ga0210383, IMG submission 160072) | Forest soil microbial communities from Barre Woods Harvard Forest LTER site, Petersham, Massachusetts, United States - Inc-BW-C-14-O ... | reverse complement strand
GGATGGCTCTAATGTCGGCTTCAAGGCAGTGACCAAAACGTCAGCTGACGGGATTCTCAGTTCAGTCACGGATGGAGGTCACCAGGTCTCGGGCGAACGACGCTTGGGACGGCAGGTCGCGAGAAATACCCCGTAGGGTAGACGGCTGCTGATTGGGAAGGGCGCGGATTACTGGCCCGCGTCCTTGTCAATTTTGCTGGCGACTTTGACGCCGCTCAGACCGCTGACGTATTTGGCGATGCCGCGGTAGAGCGATTCGGCGATCTTCTCGCGGTAATCGGGAGTGCCCAAACGGCGTTCGTCGCCAGGATTGCTGACGAAGGAAATTTCCGCGAGGATAGACGGCATATTGGCCCCGATCAAGACGATGAACGGGGCCTTTTTTACGCCCCGGTCGCGTACGCCCGGATTTTTTGCTGCAAGTCCGCTGTGCAGCGAGCTTTGGACGTCGCTAGCGAACTCCTGCGATTCATCTATTTTCTCTTTCAGCGCGATCTTTTTGACCAGATCCTGAAGCTCGTGAATCGATTTCTCGGAGACTGCATTCTCACGGGCGGCGACTTCGAGCGCATCGGGGGACGAGGTGAAATTCAAGTAGTAAGTTTCGACTCCGCGCGCGTCAGGATCGTGGCTTGAATTGGCATGGACGGAGACGAAAAGATCGGCGCCTTCTTCATTGGCGATCGCGGTGCGGGTTTCGAGCGGAATGAAAGTGTCGTCTTTGCGGGTGTAAATGACTTCCGCGCCGAGACGGGTTTGCAAGAGCTTGCCCAGGCGGCGGCTTACATCGAGGACCAGGTCTTTTTCTTCCAGGCCATTAGGGCCGATCGTGCCGGTGTCGTGGCCTCCGTGGCCGGGGTCGATTACGATTTTTCCGATCTTTAGACCAAGGGCACGGGTTAGAGAACGCCGCCGCGAGCGGTCGGCTGGGCTTCACGGGCGTCGGAATCGGCGATTGGGGCCTTGCGCTTAGTTTTGGTGGTGCTGCTCTTTGTTTTCGCATTGTCCGAGGTGGACGGTGTGCTTGTAGTTTTGCTGGTCGACTTAGTATTTTCCGTGTCAACGTCCAGTGGGTCGAGTTTCGCGACTGTTTCTTTATCTGCTGCCCGATCTATCGGCGCTGGTTCGTCATCGTCGGCATCGACGATGGTCTTTCTAACCCCGTTCTTGACCACGACCGCGTTGTGTCGTGGTTTCTGCACCACCGTCTTTGGCGCTTCCAAGGACTCTTCTTCGGCAGCCACCGCTTTGAGCCCGGTCTTTTTTGCAGGACTGTCCGCGTCCGCCATCTCTCCGGTCAACGCTGCCTGCTTTTCCAGCGGTGCTTTGACGGCCAGTTGGTCGGGCGCATTCTTTGTGTGAATGTCGATCACGAGGCGCGGCGGATTGCTGAGCAGGGAAGCGTCGAACTCGGAGAGTTCATCGAGATCAAGAACTACGCGCGTTCGCCCCGCTTTGAATTGCGCCATGCGGACGTCTTTGAGCAGGCCGTCACTCACGTCGAAGGTTTTGGCCAACTTGGGATCGAGCTTAGTGTTCAGCAGATCGAAGAAGATACGGTCGGGGTTATCGATTCTTTGGGATTCGAACTTGACGCCTTGTTCGAGATCGATCGCAACCCGCGTGTAATCGGGCGTAGACCAGTGACGAATTCCGAGGACGTGGTTTGGCTTGGTGTCGTCGGCCTGAACTGCCGCTTCGGCCGGTTTCGTCGAATTGTCCTGGCTGTCCGCGCCTTTGTCGTCGGCGGGGTCGGAGCTTGGCTTGGAATCTCCGACGTCCTTGCTGGCAGGCTTAATCGCAGGCCTCGATTTCAGGCTGACCTGCGGTTGGGCTGGCTCCGCTAAGGCGTGGCGGGCGGCATCGGCGAACTGATTGCGTGGATAGCGATGCAGGAACTCCTCGAAGGTGGCGTCGGCTTTCGTCTTGTCGTGAAGGTCGTCTTTGTAGATCTCTCCGATGCGGAAGAGCGCGTCGAAGCGAAACTTGCTGCCGGGATATTCGCGGCGCAGAAATTCGTACTGCTCAATGGCGGAGCGCAGGACATCGGGATCGTTGAAGCGGCGGCCCATTTCCTCGGTCATCTGAGCGGCGGCGACCACGCTCGGGTCGGCACGGACTGACGTCGGCGCTTCCATGTAAACTCTGCGGTAGGCGTTGATCACGCGTTCGTAGTCGTGGCGGGTTCGAGTCTCGAGGGGCCGTCCTTCGAGTGTTTCCTGACTCTGTTGGGCTGCGTCGAATTGGGCGTCGGCCCAAGTCCCCGACTTGCGCGCGTGGGCAGGCATCACTGCGACCAGCAGCGCGAACACTGCCGCGATCTGGCGCAGCGCGCTTTGGATTCGAGAATGCTTCAATTGAACGGCCTGTAATCGCGGTTGTGAAACTCGTGCATCCAACCTGGGAAAACCATTGCCCTCAAACCCTTGCGGCACGCCTGAAGGCGAGCCCTGATACGAAGCGCCATCGTTTTCGGGACTGCAACCACACGTTTCTTGCTGGCTTACCGGCACGGCTGAAGCCGTGCCCTTCCCGAAAACTACCCGTCCGAAGAATTACTCTGTGTTGCTGATGTGGAGCACGCCTCTGGAATCCCTCTCTACGTGAATGGGATCGTGCATTGGGTTTTGGAGGAATCGGGTACCTGGGTCCGAACCTCCGTAGTACAACTGTGTGATCCGCTTGACGTAATTGCGAGTCTCGGCAAAATGCGGGACCCCGGCGCTGCGCGCTACCGCTCCTTGGCCAGCGTTGTAGGCGGCAAGGGTCAGCTTCACGTCGCCGCCGTAGTTCTCCATGAGCTGCTTTAGATGACGAACCCCGGCGTCGACGTTTTGTTGCGGATCAAAGGGATTCGCGACATTTAGCTGCCTGGCGGTCTGCGGCATCAGTTGCATAAGCCCCATCGCGCCCTTGCGGGACACGGCATTAGGGTTGAAGTTCGACTCCACTTTGATAACGGCGCGCACCAGATTCGGGTCGACATTGTGGCGTGCCGCGGCCTGGTCGATGGCGGCGTCGATGTCCTGTGGAGAGACCGATTTGCCACGAATATAGCTCTCCGTGGGAGCGCTTTCGCCGGGTTGCTCGCCGAGATAATGGTTGACCTCCGCCGCAGCTGAGCGGGCGGCTCGGATATTGGCGGATGGAACCGGTTTCCAGCGGTGCTCGGTCGTGCTCCAGAAAGCCAGGGAGTTACGTTGCGCCGGGGCCTCCGAGCGCCTCGTGGCCATGGCAAAGGATTCGTTTACATAGACTTTCCGGCCGTTGTCGTCGGTGCTGGTGATCACGGTCGCGGCGGTGCCGGCTTCTGCCCGCACGCAGGGCGTGACGAAGGAAAGGAAGGTCGCGATTACAGGACTTGCCATCAGGGCGAGTTGCAGGTGTTTTCGCATAGCCGGGTAACGCGTCGTCACGCAGACGGTCGAAACGACCATCGGCATGACGTTATTCAACGCGAACAAAAATATCCGCGCCTGCCTACCCGGAACCTGACGGAGAATCCTAAAACCAGAGTGCATCGATTATAGGTTGCCAGGGGGTGGGGGACAACTTACGAAAGGGATACTGAACCACGGTGGTAATCTATGTATGTAATTGAAAACAAGACATTTTAAAATAAAGTAATAGGTCCAGCGGAAGGCGGGTGTGCTTGCCACTCTGCGATGAAGCTTGGGCGGCGCGTTCTTGCACAAAATGATCCGAACGGCCGGTGACGCCCGCCTTCCACAAACTTTCGTGGGTGTAGTAGGCTGCCAGTAATTCCTCATGAGCGAATTAGAAACCCCTTCCCGGCAAATGCCGGACTCGCTGATGTTGCAAGGCTTTTGGTATCGCGCCCTGCCGGGCCGAATCGTCTCGCGGAGCAGGCTTCATAAGGCCATGCTCCTGGAGGTGCCACTGGTTCTTGGACGCGACCGCCAGGGCAAGCCTTTTGCATTGCGCGATGCCTGTCCGCACCGGGGCATGCCACTTTCTTGCGGTCGGTTTGACGGCGAGAACCTGGAATGCAGCTACCACGGCTGGACGTTCGAGGCTCACAGCGGACAGTGCCGGCTGATTCCGTCGCTGACTTCCGATCAGGAACTGAAGGTGGACCGGATCTATGCCGGGAGCTATGCCTGCGAGGAGCATGACGATTATGTTTGGGTCTTCCTCCCTGAACCGGGTCCGGCGGGGGCCGGATTCACTAAGGCAGCAGAGCCATCTGTCCCGGCGCCGCGGGTTCCAACTTTTGGGGGAAAGTATGAGATAGCCCATCTGACGGCTGACCTGCCTTGCAACGTGGATCATGGCATCATCGGGCTTATGGACCCGGCGCATGGGCCGTTCGTGCATCAAGCCTGGTGGTGGCGCAGCCGGCACAGCATTCATGAGAAGCAGAAGAATTTCGAGCCCATCCCCATGGGGTTCCGCATGAGCGCGCATACGCCCAGCTCGAACAGCGCGCCTTACAAACTGCTGCGGCTTTATGCCGACGCAGATTCGATCACGACTACGATTGATTTTGTTCTGCCCAACTTGCGGTTGGAGACCATTCGGGCAGGGAAGTATTGGTTTTCCAGTCTGACCACGGTTACGCCGATCACCCGCAATCGTTGCCGAATCGACGTGGTGGCTTGCTGGAACATTTTTCGTTGGGTTCCTTTGGGACCGGCGTTGCTGAAGTTTGTGTTTGCGAAGTTTGTCGAGCAGGACCGGCAGACGATGGAGGACCAGTCGGAGGGGTTGAAGCACAATCCGCATCTGATGCTTATCGACGATGCGGATCGTCCGGCGAAATGGTATTTCCAACTGAAGGCGGCGTATCTGGAAGCTTGTCGAAACGGTGGGGAGATGCGGCATCCCATGAGCGGGCCGGTTACATTGAAATGGCGAAGCTAGCGTGACGCGGCGGGCGTGAGACGGAGGGGTCGAACAGGATATGGCGGAACGGCAGATGGAAATTTCCATGCGCGAGGGATCTTGCGAGGGCTTTCTCTATTGCCCCGAAGGCAATGGACGCTGGCCAGGTGTGCTTTTCTTGACCGACATCGGTGGCATTCGCGCGGCGAACCAGGAATTGGCCGCTCGCCTGGCGACGCAGGGTTATGCCGTTCTGCTGCCCAATGTGTTCTATCGCACTGGCCGGGTTCCTCTTCAGCCGGCGTTGCGCACGTTAGCCACGGATGAGGCCAAGAAGCAAAGGATGGCGGATTTGACTCAGCCGCTGACGCCCGAAGCAATGGAGGCTGACGCCTCTGCTTACGTCTCGTTTCTGCGGTCGCAGGATTGTGTTCGCGAAGGCAAGATGGGCGTGGTGGGATATTGCTTTACCGGCAAGATGGCTTTGCACACGGCTGCTGCCGAGCCCAGCACAATCGCTGCTGCCGCTTCGTTTCACGGCGGAAACCTGGTTAACGACACCCGTGCGAGTCCCCATTTGACGCTGCCCCGCATTAAAGCGCGCTTGTATTTCGGACACGCGACCAACGATCGCACTATGCCGGAAGAGGCGATCGCGAAGCTCGACCTGGCCCTGGAAAAATGGGGTGGAAAGTACGAGAGCGAAATTTATAAGGATGCGTATCACAGTTGGACGTCTGCAGACAGTCCCGTCTACAACCCGGTGCAGGCCGAACGGGCTTTCGAAAAGCTAACAGAGTTGTTGCGGCTCACGTTGAATTAACAGATGGAACTAGGGTGCATCTTGGCGGGCGGGGCGCCCGCGCCACACGGGCTGATCACTCTTCTTTCACCAGCCAGTCCATTGCTTCTTCACGAGTTTTGAAGGTTGGCAACTCCCGCCGGGAGAAATTCTTTATATGTTCGTAGAACACACGGGGCAGATTCTCGGTGCCTACCCATGCCGACTTCTTGAGATGAGGGCGGTCGAAAACCGCGCTCTCTTTGAGGCTGGTCACAGCTTCGCGATCGAACTGGGTTCCGGTAAAGTCGGCCAGGAGTAAGACAGATTCACGCGGCTCCGGCATCACGTAGTGGGGCACCATGCGGGAAATCTTCAGCAACTCCGCGGCTGAGCAATGCGACACGTCGACCAGCAGGATTGCTTTGCCTTTATGCGTGATCAACCGGATGCGATCGTCCATAGAGTCTCCTACACAAGCATCGACTCGACAACACCATAGGCGTCGGCCAGAGCTGCGTCGAGCGCAGCCGGGTCTTTGCCGCCGGCCTCGGCCAGATCGGGGCGACCGCCGCCTTTGCCGCCGACTCTCTGCGCTACTGGGCCGATGACTTTGCCGGCTTGGATTTTCTGCGTCAGGTCTTTGGTTACGCCGACGATGAGTGCGACGTTGCCATTCGTAGCCGATCCTAGAACGACTACGCCTGACCCAAGCTTGTCGCGGAGCTGATCGACCAGCGTGCGCATCTGGGCGCGTTCGAGGTTGTCTACCCGATGAGCGAGAACTTTGATGCCATGAATGTCTTTAATCTTGTCGGTGACTGAGGCGACCGTAGATGAGGCTGACTTCATGCGGGCCTGATCCAGTTCGCGCTGCAGGCGTTTGATCTCGGAGTCTTTTTTGTCGAGTTCGAGTTTCAAGGCATCGGCGGGAGAGGAGGCGTCGGCATGTCCCGCCAGACTCGCAACCACGTTTTCGAGTTTGTGATCTTTCTGGAAATGGTGAAGCGAGCCTTCGCCGGTAACAGCCTCTATGCGCCGGACTCCCGAAGAGACACTGCCTTCTTTTAAAACTTTGATCAGGCCGATTTCTCCGGTGGCGTTGGTGTGCGTGCCCCCGCAAAGTTCGGTCGAGAAGTCTCCGATTTTGATGACACGGACCCGGTCGCCGTATTTCTCGCCGAACAGCGCCATGGCTTTGTATTCGTTGATGGCGACGTCGATGGGCACGTTCTCGATGACTTCGATCTTCTGGTTGCGCAGGACTTCTTTGTTGATCAGGTCTTCGATATCTTGCAGTTCTTCGTCGGCCACGCCGGTGAAATGCGAGAAGTCAAAGCGCAGATGGTCGGGTGCGACCAGCGATCCCGCCTGCTTGACGTGTTTGCCGAGAACCTCGCGCAGACCAGCCTGGAGCAGGTGCGTGGCCGTGTGATTGCGCATGGTCGACTCGCGAAGCTCGGCGTTGACGACGGCATCGACTTTATCGCCGATACGGATTGGTTGTTTGGCGATGACCTGATGCGCGCGCACGCCTTGAATCGGGGAGTAACAGCCTTTCACTTCGGCGACGACGGTGTTGTGATCGTCGGTGTAAAGCCATCCGCGATCGCCGACCTGGCCTCCGGATTCGGCGTAGAAAGGTGTGTGGTCGAGGATGATTTCGCCTTCGTCGCCGGCCTTGAGTTGTTGGGAGCCGTGGCCGTTGTGGATGATGGCGAGAACTTCGCAGTTATCGGAGCGGGTCTGGCGGTAGCCTTCGAACTCGGATTTTGGAAGCTGCTGGTAGGCGGGGTTGGCGGTTTGCTTGGCCGCGCCCTTCCAGGAGGCGCGGGCACGAGATCGCTGCTCATCCATGGCGGCATCAAAGCCGGCTTGATCGAATTCGATGCCTTGGTCACGCGCCGCATCTTGCAAGAAATCGAGAGGCATACCGAACGTATCGTAGAGCTTGAACGCTTGCTCCCCGGGATAGACAACCCGAAGCTCTGGTTTGCGACCCAGGAGTTGGCGGCCATACGCCATTGCTTCTCGCAACTCGTTCCCAGTTCCCGTCCTGAGCATTTGGCGCATTTCTGCGGAACGGTCGAGTTCTTGACGCGGCTCACCAGCCATGGTCGGCATCAGGAGGAATTTATTCTCCTCAATCGCACTCCCGAGAGCGACTGCGAGATCGCTCTCAAGGCGCTTCAGCCCCGCATCCAAGGTGTGTGCAAAGCGGGTCTCCTCTGCGCGCACCACCTTGGAGACACGTTCCGAAGTCTCGTTCAGTTCCGGGTACGCATCCCGCATCAGGCCACGAACTGCGAAGACCATCTCGTTCAGAAAGGGCTTCGTCTCGCCAAGCATTCGGCCATGGGTAATCGCTCGACGGATGATCTTGCGCAGCACATAGCCACGGCCTTCGTTAGAAGGTAGCACTCCATCCGAAATCAGAAATGTTGCGGCTCGCGAATGGTCGGCAATTACTCGCAGAGAGGCGGCGGATTTGTGGCCCTCTACTGCCGAGCTTTGCTCGGCTGGAAGGCAGGGGGCGGCCGTCCCCACGTGAGCTTGGCTGCCCGTCAATTCCGCAGCTCGCCGAATCAGCGGCGTGAACAGGTCTGTGTCGTAGTTCGAGATCACACCTTGTAGCACTGCCGTCACGCGCTCAAGTCCCATGCCTGTGTCGATCGATGGTTTGGGCAGCGGGTTCAGTTTGCCACTGGCGTCGCGGTCGAACTGCATGAAGACGAGGTTCCAGATTTCTACGTAGCGGCCGCAGTCGCAGGTGAACGCGCAATCGGTGTGACCGTGTTCGCTTGCGGCCGGGCCCATGTCGTAGTGAATTTCGCTGCAGGGGCCGCAGGGGCCGGTGTCGCCCATCTGCCAGAAATTGTCTTTTAATCCCATCTCGAAGATTCGCTCTTTGGGCACGCCCTGGGCGGCCCATAGATCGTAAGCTTCGGCATCACGCTGCAAGCCGCCTTCGCCGTTGAAGACAGTCACGTAGAGTTTGTTCTTGTCGATCCCGTACCACTCTTTCGACGTGATCAACTCCCACGCGTAGGCGATGGCGTCTTTCTTGAAGTAGTCGCCGAAGGAAAAATTACCCAGCATCTCGAAGAACGTGTGATGGCGGTTGGTGAATCCGACGTTTTCGAGATCGTTGTGTTTGCCGCCGGCGCGCACGCATTTTTGCGACGTTGTGGCGCGTTTGTAGTCACGGGTTTCGAGGCCGAGAAAGACGTCCTTAAACTGGTTCATCCCGGCATTGGTGAAGAGCAGCGTGGGATCGTTGGCTGGGACGAGCGAAGATGAATGGACCTCTTTGTGTCCGTGCTGAACGAAATAGTCCAGGAATTTGCGCCGAATTTCAGAGCCGGTGAGCATGAAACATCAATTCTAAATTAAAACCGCAGAGACTACCGCGGTCGCATACGGGAACTTGCGTTCTCAAACTCTGCGGCCTCGGCGTACTCTGCGGTCCGTTCGTCGGGTAAATGCTTACTTCACCGCGTCTGCGGTTTTGTCGGCTGCTTTTTCGGTTCCCTTGGCAGTGTCTTTTGCGGCTGTTTTAGTGGCGTGGCCGGTTTTCTTGGCACCGGTCTTGGTCGCGTCGGCGGTCTTGTCGGCTGCCTTTTCCGTGCCATGCGCCGTGTCCTTGGCTGCGACCTTGGTGTCGTGACCTACATCTTTTCCTGCTTTATCAACATCGTGCACGACATCCTGCGCGAACACGAACGCCGCTGAGCACAACACTGCCGATGCAAGAATTGCTGCCAACTTGGATTTCATATGGCCTCCGTCTAATTTTATGGAAGTGGTGAGTAAAGTATCGAGCATCCCGTGGGCAAAATGCAACAGCGGTTCCGGTACCGCGATCAGAACGCGACTGATTCGTCACTCTAACTCGTTCTCGAGCGCGCTCAAGGTTTCGTCGTCTACATCCCATTTTTTCAGGATTGTGAAGATCGTCTTTGAGGCGAATCCGGCGCGGGTGAGCTGGCGAAAAATCCGCGCTGTGTGTTTTTGATCCGTCGGTTTCACCAGACGTTTGCGTTTCAGATATGCACGGGCCTGTTTCTCGTCGTTTATTTCGTCGTAAACCGTGTCGACCGCCTTCTCGATGACCTCGCCATGAACTCCCTTCATTTTGAGATCGGTGACCACGCGTCGGCGACCAAACTTTTCGTTGTCGCGGCGAAAGGAAGAATATGCTGTCGCATATTGCACGTCGTTCAGGTAACCCTGATCCTTGAGCCGGCGAATGACGAGTTCCACCAGCGTCTGTCCGTATTCGTCCGCTTCTACGCGAGGCCGTAGTAGACGTTTCAGTTCGGCCACGGAACGCATGCGTCGGGCCAGCGCTCCGACTGCGTACTGATAGAGATCGTTTTCCGAGTCGGTCTTCTTCGGACGAGCGAAAGCCATGGCCGTTAACAAGTTACCTCGGCGGATGAACTTGCAGCGAAGACAATTCCGTCACAACTACGTTACAACTTTTTACCTTGCTTGTGGTGACATCGGGAACTTTCTGCCGTCTATTTGCGTAATAAGAAAAGTGAGGAAGGCAGTCATGCTTACCATCGATGTTGAAAAAACGGGCGATGTGGCGGTTGTGAGATGCGTCGGTCGGATCGTTCGCGGCGCTGGAATACGCACGCTTCGGAACGCGGTGTTCTCGGAGAAAGACATTCGCATTGTGGTGATTGATTTATCCGACGTGGAGATGCTGGATGCTGGCGGATTGACCGCGCTGCTTTCTCTGCAGCAGTGGGCTCGGAGCCGCAATATTCAATTGAAGCTGGTGAATCCCTCGCATTTTGTGAACGAGGTGCTGACGGTCACCGGGCTCGATCATGTGTTTGAAATTTCGCGATTCGAGCATGCGCTATTTGTGCTCAGCGCGCCGGATTGTCGCCACGCAAAATACGCCGCTGCTTAGCGGCAAACGAGTCTTCACTAGGGCCGGAACTCTTCCTTCAGTTTGGGTCAGGTTCCGGCCCCCTCCGAAATAAAAAGGGCGCGCTCAGGCGCGCCCTAAGTGTTTCAGGAGGAATAAATCAGCGGCCACCGAAGCCGGTCTGTTGCATGGCGTTCTTGGAAATGTCGCTGGTCGATGAAATGCCCTGCATGCGCAGCTTGAAGTCGTCTGCGTTCGAAGCACTCTCGAGTGCGGTTTCGTAGTTGATCAACCCAGCCTGAAACAAATCCCAGAGAGATTGATCGAAAGTCTGCATGCCGTACTGCGAAGTTCCGGCGGAGATCGCGTCGCGAACCGCGCGCGTCTTTTCTGGCACCAAAATGCATTCGCGGATATACGCAGTGTTGATCATGACTTCGACCGCGGGCACACGGCCGTCGCCGTCACAACGTCGAACCAGGCGCTGGCTGATGACAGCACGCAACACAGCGGCCAACTGCAGACGAATCTGCTTCTGCTCCGGCGGCGGAAACACTGCGATGATACGGTTGATGGTTTCGACCGCGTCCAACGTATGTAGAGTGGAGAAAACCATGTGGCCGGTTTCGGCGGCGTGCAGTGCGGTGCCGATGGTTTCAACATCGCGCATTTCGCCGACCAGAATTACGTCGGGATCCTGACGGAGTGAAGCGCGCAGTGCCGCCGAGAAAGTCGGTGTATCGACCTCGATCTCGCGCTGGTTTACGTAACCCTTCTTGTCGCGATGCAGGAATTCAATCGGGTCTTCAATGGTGATAATGTGCTCGGCGCGAGTGGAGTTGATGCGGTCCACCATGGCGGCGAGCGTTGTCGATTTACCGGAGCCGGTGACGCCGGTGACGAGGATCAACCCACGCGGCATGTCGCAGACTTGCTCAACAATTTTGGGCAGATAGAGTTCATCGAGCGCGCGGATCTTCGTGGGAATGACGCGCAGCACCAACCCCACGTTGCCGCGCTGCTGGAAGACGTTTACACGGAATCGACCCAACCCGGCAACGCCGTAAGCCATATCGATTTCCGTGCTCTCTTTGAATTTTTGCTTTTGCCGGGCCGACATCATGCTAAAGGCCATGGTCAACATGTCTTCTGCGCTGATTCGTGGCTGATCGGTGAGCGGGGTGAGTTCGCCATCGATCCGCAGGTGAGGATAATTGCCGACCTTCAGGTGCAAGTCGGAGGCGCGCCGCTCCATCGCGATGCGAAGTAGATCGTCAATATTCATTGAATGATTCCCCAGGGATCAATTTGTATGATGAACCGAAACATCGCTCAGCCCAAGATGACCTAAGTAATAGGGAAATGTGCGTTTGGGCAGTGGCTTGCGGGGTAGCGGCGCGCTTAGTGGATCTACGGGGACTCTTGACTTAGTCCACAGACTTAGTCTATCTTCAAGAGGCTATGGAAGTGAATATTCACGAGGCGAAAACCCATCTCTCGCGGCTTTTGCAACGAGTTGCCGAGGGAGAAGAGGTCACAATTGCACGGGCGGGAGTGCCGGTGGCCAAGCTTATAGCTGCAGGTCCACAGGGTAAATCACGCCCGATGGGCATGGATGCCGGCAAGATTTGGATCGCTCCAGATTTTGATGCTCCCGATCCGGCGCTTGAGGCCCTTTTTTTTGATGCACCGATAACCTCTCCAGCCCCCAAGAGAAACAAGCGAAAGAAGAAGCGGTGACATACCTGCTTGACACGGGCGTCTGGCTTTGGAGCGTAGGCGAACCGACCCGCATATCTTCCAAGGCCCGCGACGTGATAGTTGATGTCGAACAAGAGGTGTTCCTATCTGCCGTCACCGCGTGGGAAGTGGCGATCAAAGTGGGGTCAGGAAAGTTGCAGCTTCCGGAGCCGCCGGATTTATATATTCCGCGGCGCATGGCGAGTCAGGGACTACGTACGCTCGCTGTTTCTCACCAGCATGCCTTGACGGTTTTCGCACTTCCCGGCCATCATCGTGACCCGTTCGATCGCCTGCTGATCGCGCAAGCACAGGTGGAGAACATGACGCTGATTACTGCGGATCGGATGGTCGAGCGATACCCGGTTCACGTGCTCTGGGCTGGAAGATAGAAAAGCCGCCCCGCAGGGCGGCTCGCGAGCTACTTCCAAAACGAACTATGCGGCGTTGGTCTCGGCTCCCCCTCCCATCCACGGTTCATCGTAGCTGCCTCCGTAAATGGCTGGACACTTTGCTCCCATTGGACGCAGATAAGTGGCCAGCTGTCCGCGGTGGTGGATGCTGTGATTGTTCACGAATCCAAGATAGTAGACGACCGGCAGAGTGAAGGCGCCGTAGAAGTCTACTGGCGTAAGCAACTCTTCCGCTGACATGGCCCGTACCCGCTCAATCGCACGCAGAAAGTTCTTCTCGTACCAGGAAGCGAGCTCGGCTGAGGTCTTAGGTTCGTCCTTAAATCGTGCTTCCATGACGAATTTGCGATCCGCAGTCTCGTCGAGCATTTGGACGTCCGCCGCCGCCAGGTGCCACGCGAGTTCCTGGGCGGTACGAGCATTGGGATCGGGTTTGTAATCGCGTTTGGCGTCTGGAACGGCGGCCAGGACCTTCTTCGTGGCTTTCATTTCATTGGCCAAGCCCATCAGCATTGTGTCGCGGTAAGCGACGGCGAATTCGGGAGTGGGACCTTGCTGTGCTGTCATTTGTCCTCCTAAGTTTCTGTTGTTATGTTTATCCGCGTCAAAACCAGAAGGGGCGCCGTGGTTAGCGCCCCTGTTACAGAAATTGAACTCACAAACTAAACGCTAACCGTCTGCTTGCTGCCTACTGGTACACGGGTCAACCAACCGAACTGGTCGGCTTTTTCTCCGTGCACAATGCCATAAAATTCTTTTTGGATTGCCTTGGTCACGGCTCCGGTCACGCCTTTGCCCACACTGATTTTGTCGACCGAACGAATCGGGGTGATCTCAGCGGCTGTGCCGGTCAAGAAGGCCTCATCCGCGATGTAGAGTAGTTCGCGCGGAATTCCTTGCTCGACTACCGAAATCCCCAATTCGCGAGCGATCTGCAGAACGGAATCGCGAGTGATGCCAGGCAGGACTGAATTGCCGAGCGGCGCTGTTTGCAGAACGCCATTGCGCACAACGAAAACGTTCTCGCCTGAACCCTCGCTGACGTATCCGTTCGCGTCGAGCGCGATGCCCTCGACGTAGCCGTTGATGATGGCTTCCATCTTGATCAGCTGCGAGTTCATGTAATTCGCGCCCGATTTGGCCATGGCGGGTAAAGTGTTGGGAGCGATTCGTGTCCACGAGGATACGCAGACATCCACGCCTTGCTCGGCGTCGCTGCCCAGATATTTTCCCCAGGGATAGTTGCAGATGAAAACTTCGGTCGGCGAATTGAATGGATTGACGCCAGCCTCGCCGTATCCGCGCAGGATGATTGGGCGCATGTAGCATGGCCACACGCCATTGTTTTTCACCAGTTCGATCATTCCGGAGATGAGGTCGTCACGCGTGAAATCAACGTCGATCCGGTAAATCTTGGCCGAATCCAGCAGGCGCTGGGTGTGTTCCTGAGCACGAAAAATCGCGGGACCGCTTGGCGGGGCGTAGCACCGGACTCCCTCGAATACCGATGAGCCGTAATTCACCACGTGCGACATGACGTGAATTTGCGCGTCGTCCCAGGGAATAAGTTTGCCGTTGTGCCAGATTTTCTCCGTCTTCTGAATCGCCATGAGCACTCCTAAAGATATGATTCAAAATACTGCGGGGAGTTTCGTCGGTTAGATGCCAAAATTCTTTCCGTGGGCGGACCCGCCTGTTGGCAGTCATGACAGGCAGCACGGTACACGGAGAGGCCGACCGAAGCCAATAACTACGAGGAATTATAACCCAGCGTGGAGGGAGTGCAGGACGTTTTTCCGATTAAGCCGGAGAAAATACTCGCTTCGGGAACCGAACTCTTCTAAGCCGTACGAAACAGGACAGTAGGTCCTTGTGACGTTCTCTTTTTACTTGTCCACTCCGGCTTTGTCCGTCGGCGGGGTCAACCCAGCCTGGACAACCTTGGGTAGTTCGTCCCCTCTGAAATATTGTCCTTTCGCTGCCTGCATCTCGGGCATCGCCGCGTACGGCTTGCTGTAGTCGTTGGCGGCATTCCAGAACAGGAAACCGATTCCTCCCATGTCCTTGGCGGTCTTCACCTGGACTTCGATATATTGTGGAGAATACGTCTTGGTCCGCCAGCGGAATGCTTGCAGCCACGGACGGATGACCACATCACTGCCCTTGGTGATCAGCTCGAACCGCTTCATGGATTCGCCAATAAAATGTTCGGGTGCGTCGCCCGGATGCGCGATTCCATCCATGCCAAAGAAGTGCGAAGGATAGATCATGGGCGAGAGCACGTCGCAATACTTTGCCATTTGAACGATGTCCTGACCGGTGTGCGCCAAGTCGACGGGGCGCTGCCAGGCCATGATGCCGAATACGTCCAGGGAAAGCAGAACGCCTGTGGGATGGAGTTCAGCGTAGGCGTGCTTGAGGAAATCGGCGATCACGTCGGAACGCTGCCAGGTGGGATGGTCGGTCTGGAACGCGAAGCTGGCGTCTTTCTGATCCCCTTCAGCAGGGAAGCGCACGTAATCGAACTGAATTTCATCCACCCCGGCTTCTGCAGCCTTTTCCGCTAAGGCAATGTCGTATTCCTGAACCTTGGGCTGCGAGGGATCGGTCCAGACCAGTTTTCCGTTTTCGCGCCAAGGCTGGCCGGTCTTCTGGGATTTCACCGCCAGCTCAGGGTGCGTAACCACGAGCCGCTCGTCACGGAAGATCGCTACTCGCGCAATGGCATGCATCCCCTCCGAGTGCAGGAAATGGGTGAACTTGGGCAAGTCGTGAATGGCGATATGGTGGCTGCCGGCCAAGGGGTGGTCGAAGGCAATGTTGATGCTGCCGTCGCTGTCTTTCACGTCGAAAACCACAGCATTCCCGCCCAACTCCCGCCAGCGCTGAATGATGCGCAATCCGCGATCGCTCGCCGCCATTACTCCCGTCAAATACACCGCCCGGACCTCAAAATCGCGAGGCACGGGAATAGTCTTTTCCACGATTGGCGCCGCCAGAATCCCTGGCACGATTAATTCCTGGCCGGGCTTCAGATAAGTGCCCTGCGGATCCCCATTCGCCTTGCGGATCGCGTCGGCCAGTTCACTGGAAGTCAGATAGGATGTCTCGGACAGGAAGTGATGAGCGACCGAGGAGAGGGTGTCTCCACGCTTAGTCGGATACATTACGCTGCCCGGCGGGGCTGTGCTGGTGGCCAGAGCTGGCGGTTCCCCAGCCTTTCGCACGCTCGGCAACGGGTTCGAAGCAGGTATAAGTTCGGGTCTTTGCCCGGACTGGGCGGCGGCTGCTGGTAGTTCAAAGGTCAATCGCCAGGATACGAATCCAAGGGCCACGCAAGACAGAACTATGATCAGGATCGAGCTAGAGCGGCGCAAGTTTTTCTCCGTGAAAACGCGTTTGATGTGTTTATCCCGGATGCTAACGGGCGGCTGATCCGGGTGCTAGTTACGTCGGGTCAAGGCCGGGAAGAGCGCTCTTCGTCAAGTCCGCTCTGAGGAACTTTTCGGGTGCGCAAAGTATTTCCCTTTGCATGATTTCCCCTACCCCGGGGATTCCTCAACGAAGTTGTTATTGCGACGTAAGTCGTGAAGAAATAAGCCACGAGCGGTTCTGACCGGATGGCGAGTGATTTGCACTAGGGGAAGCTGCGGTAAGTGAGGGGTATCGACAAAAAGGCCGGGGAGTGACAAAATTTGTCGCCTCTGGAAGCAGCGCACGGATGTAGCAGCATCCAAACTGAAAGCCCAGGAAAGGGAAACGCCCTGACCCTTATGAAGAACGTCCTTAACACAGTGCTCGATCCCACCCGCCGCAGCAATGACGCCAGGGATTTTGACAACACCTTGCGCCGCAAGATTGTCGGCCAGGATGCCGCCCTCGAAAAAGTCGTCGAAATTTATCAGATGTTTCTGGCGGGATTGAATCCTCCGGGACGTCCGGTTGGCAATCTGCTCTTTCTCGGACCGACCGGCTCGGGAAAAACCAGGGTGGTCGAGGCCATGTCGGAGACGTTGTTCGGCGACGCGCGGGCCTGCATCAAGATTGATTGCGCCGAGTTCCAGCACTCCCACGAAATCGCCAAACTGATCGGTTCTCCGCCCGGATACCTGGGCCACCGCGAAACTCATCCGCTGCTCACGCAGGAAGCGCTGAATCAATGGCACACTGAGAAGCTGAAGCTGTCAATCCTGTTGTTCGATGAAATCGAAAAAGCTTCCGACGCGCTCTGGCAGTTGTTGCTGGGCATTCTGGACAAAGCCACATTGACCCTGGGAGACAATCGCCGGGTCGATCTTTCTCAGTGCATCATCATTCTGACCTCGAACCTTGGGACCAGCGAGATGGGCCACTTGGTCGACGGTGGCATGGGATTCAATCACAAACCGAAGCTGGTGGATTCGAGTCTGGATGACAAGATCGATCGCACCGCGATCGAAGCCGCCCGGCGCAAGTTCACGCCCGAGTTTATGAACCGCATCGACAAGGTAGTGGTGTTCAAGACTCTAAGGCCGGAGCATCTTGAGCAGATCCTCGACATTGAGCTGGGCATGGTGCAACAGCGCATTCTGATGGCTTCGGCCGCGAACCAATTTGTGTTCAATTGCACGGACAAGGTGAAGAATTTCCTGCTGCATGAGGGCACGGATCCGAAGTATGGCGCGCGGCACTTGAAGCGCGCAATCGAACGCCACTTGGTGTTTCCGTTGGCGAACCTGGTGGCAACCGGGCAAGTCAGGCTGGGAGATTTCATTCGAGTGGACATGGCTGCCGAAGGGGCTCTGACGTTTGTGAAAGAAGCGGAAGGCGCGATGGTGCCCATGCTGATGGAGCGCTACGGCGCGGCTGCCGGAATGCCTCCCATGGCCGCCCGCACCGCTCGCACCATTGGACGCCGCGAATTTGGTGCGTCTCCGACCGCTGATACAAAGTAGGTAAGTTTGCTGTACGTCCGGACAAAAGGAGCGCCGCTAACCAGCGGCGCTTTTTTCTTGCCGCTGGAATCAGAATGTTATTGGTTGAAGGATCGAGCGCGGGCCAACTCTGGCCGCTCCGAATGAGCGCCGTTATCGCAGTTTTTCAGCAACTGGCCATAGTAGGCCTTGGCTTTCTCTTGTTGGTGCGTTAGCTCGGCGGCCCGACCTGCTCCGGCCAACCCGTTGAATCGGTTTGGATCGATCTTCATCGATTTTTCGTACTCGGCCAGCGCTTCCTCCGGACGGCCCATTTCCAGCAGCATGTCTGCCAGCATTTCGCGCGCAGGCAGCTCGACTTCGCCCTTGCCTTCGGCGTCTTGTTTATCCGCGACCGCGTGCATCAGCTTCAATGCATCCTCGTTTTTTCCCTGAGCAAATGCAAGCCAGGCATGCGCTTCGTCATGGTTCGTGGTCATGCGCTCGGCGCGGTAGGGATGTTTGCCCTTTTGGGTGGCGTCGAGCATCGCGTCGAATTCATTTACTGCTGCTTGTGCCGCAGCCGCATCGCGCGAATGTCCAGCCCCGACAGCCCGCGCCCAATAGGTAATCTGCTGGTTCTCGGACTCAGCACCGGCAGGCGGTTGAAGCGCCATTGCCTCTTTCCATTGGCGCATCTCGAGCGCATACATCGCTGGAAAATGCGCGCGCATCTGGTCGAGATAACCGTCCAGGCCTTTGTCCAAATCCTGCTCGCGGATGTTGCCCAGCCCATTCGCCATCGCCATCGCCTTTGCATCCTCGCCAATTTGCAAATAGGCGTACTCCAGGAAATCCATGGCGTGAACCTGATGTTCCGCACCAAAATGGATGGCAGATGGTTGCTGAGTCGCAGCCAAGGTCGCCAGATTTGATTGAATGTCTTCTTGCCACAATCCCAGCCGGGCAAAAATGTGCGACGGCATATGCAGCGCGTGCGGCGATGCCGGAGCAATTTGCGCGTAGCGGCGCGCCGCAGGCAAGCCTAGCTGCGCCAATCGAGGATCGTCGGCCGCATGGATTAAATAATGGGCGACGCCAGGATCATTCGGGTCCGCTGCAAACAGCGGGTTCAGGATGGCAATCGCCTTCTTGGCATTATTCAGCGCCGTGTTCGCGTCGGGCGCCCACGTCAGCAATGACAACGCATAGAACACCGCTGCCTCGTGGTCGTTGGGATACCGCTCGTAGACCTTCTCCATGGCCAGCGAATACGCCATGCTGCGCTGTTCGTGATCAAGCTTGCCGTAGTCGCGATAAAAGATAGCCACGGCGTCGATGTACTCACGTTCGCGCGGAGTCTTTGCGCCAATCGCCTGTCCCTTCTGGATCAGCATCCATCCATTTCTTAGATCGGACTCCTCCGGGCGGCCCCACAACTGGCGAAACAGGCTCATTGCCTCGCCCCAGTAGGCAATCGCGCATTGCGGATCCTGAGCGGCGACGCTCTGAAACTGCTTGTAAGCTTCATCAAACCAAAAGGAGTGTAGCAAGGCGACGCCGCGTTCAAAGGGTTTCTGCACGGCAGCAGTGCACGAGGTGGGAAACGAAATGGTGCCAAGCTTCTCGGTCGCATGGTCGTGAGGATGACCTTCATCAGCCCACGCCACGCTCGGACTAGCCGAGATCAGAATGATGAGCCCTACCGACATCAATCGCAGCATTCGTCCCTCACCGTCACGACCATATCAAAATCCAATGCAACCGGCTGATTACCTTAGAGTCATTTCGAGGGTTGAGTACGTCTAAACTGCTATGCTGACCACGTTGGAGGCCTGATGCATAGCGTTGGCCAAGATCTCAAGTTTGCGCTACGGATGTTGCGCAAGAATCCCGCGTTCACGATCGTAGCCGTGCTCACGTTAGGACTGGGAATAGGGGCCAACACGGCAATTTTCAGCGTGATCGATGCTGTGCTCCTTCAACCTCTTCCTTACCGCGAGGCCGCGCAGTTGGTCCAGATCAGCCAGATCGTTTTGCAAAGCCAGACTCCTGGCCTTGCCGTTTCCTTTACGAAGTTCGAGCAGATGCGCGCTCAAAGCCAGACGCTCGAAAGCGTAGCTGCTTATTATCCGTTGCCCGTCAGCCTTGTCACCAAGCAGGAACCTGAAGCATTGCCCGGGGCGCGAGTCTCGCTCGATTTCTTCCGTGTGCTGGGAGTACCGCCTGCCCGCGGCCGGACTTTTCTTGCCGAGGAAGAGCAACCCGGCGGGCGCGATGTCGCCATCGTCAGCGACAGCTTCTGGCACAGCCATTTCGGGGGCGCGGAAGATCTCCTGGGCCGCGTCCTCACCGTCGACGGCAAAGACGTAACCGTCGTTGGAATTCTTCCCAAGAAGTTCAGCTTCCCGATGCAAGTTCCCGAGCCAGAGATTTGGATGCCACGGGTCGATGAGAACGCCGCGTTGCGTCCCGAACAGATCCGCAGCGGGGCAAGCTACCTGAGCGTCATTGGCAGGCTGCGCCCGGGCGTAACATTGGCGACTGCGCAGGCAGAGGTCAAAACCATCAACGCGCGTTACCGAGAGCAGTTCGGCAGCTATGTGGACGCGACGAAATATGCTTTAGCCGCCGATTCGCTCCAGGCAAGCCTGGTGGGGGCGCTGCGGCCATCGCTGTTGGTGCTGCTGGCTGCGGTGGGATTCGTCTTGCTGATCGCATGCGCCAACGTCGCGAACCTCTTACTGGCGCGGGCTACGGCGAGAGAACGTGAGATCGCGATACGAAAAGCTTTGGGTGCATCCCGCGTAAGGCTGGTAAGGCAACTTCTCAGTGAGAGCCTCTGTCTGTCTCTGGCCGGAGGCATTCTCGGAGTTCTTATTTGTGCCGCGTTGATGCCTACGTTACGGGCGATCAGTCCCGGCGCTGTGCCACGGCTCACAGAAGCCAGCGTGAATCCCGGCGTTCTCCTATTTTCGCTACTGTTATGCATTGCGACTGGGATCATTTTCGGCCTCGTACCTTCGGTGCAAGCCGCGCGAAGCGAAACGCAATCCTCTCTCCGAGACGGAGGCCGGGGATCTTCCGAGGGAAGAAGCCGCGGACGTTTGCGAGGTCTCTTTGTCGCAGCCGAAGTGGCAATCGCTCTCGTATTGATGACTGGAGCGGGGCTATTGATCGAGAGCTTTGCCCACCTCATGCGCGTTGATCCTGGCTTCAGTTCGAAGAGCGTCATGACGTTTCCACTGTCGCTGCCCCCGGCCCGATATGCCCAACCAGCGCAGCAAGCGGAGTTCTACCGCTTGCTCCTCGAAAAAATAAACTCCGTCCCGCAGGTGCAAGCCGCCAGCGTCACGAGCTATTTGCCTTTGTCGGGGGCCTTCCGCTTCGTTTTCTTCTGCCCGGAAGGGACAGCCTGCCAGGGTATCGGCAAAGATCCTGCGATTGCCTTGCGTCAAGTGAGCCCGTCCTATTTCGATGCCATGCGGACTCCGCTTCTACGCGGCCGCGTTTTCACGGAACAAGACTTAGAGGGACGAATGCCGGTCGCAATTATCAACCAGAAGACAGCATCGACCTACTGGCCGGGCCAGGATCCTATCGGAAAGCATCTGGCGAATTCACGCGACATGATTCAGCGGGAGATCGTCGGCGTGGTCGCGGATGTGAAATACAACACGCTGAACACCGCCGACACCGAAGAAATGTATTTCCCCATGGCGCAGGCCCCTTCGTCCTCGGCCACTCTGGTTGTGCGTTCTGATTCAAACCCTGAGCCCTTGGTCGCGGCGGTGCGCGAGAAGATCGCCGAGCTTGATCCTTACCTGCCGGTCTCGGGAATTCTCAGCATGGACGATGTCGTGGCTACGTCCGTCGCGCAGCCGCGACTTGTAATGCAGTTCGCTGGAATTTTCGCTGGCTTTGCGCTCCTGCTGTCGGCGGTCGGAATCTACGGCGTGATGGCCTACTCGGTCAGCCAGCGAAGGCAGGAAATGGGAATCCGCGTCGCATTGGGAGCCAACCGGTCGGAAATTCTGCGTCTGGTCGTCGGGCAAGGGATGCGTCTCACACTCGCCGGAGTCAGTTTCGGCGTCGCATTTTCGCTGCTGCTGACTCGCCTGCTTTCCAGCTTGCTGTTCGGCATTCACGGCATCGATGCGACCGTCTTCAGCGCAGCCGCGGCGGTGTTGATTGCTTCGGCGCTGCTGGCCTGCTATCTCCCCGCACGACGCGCAACTCAGGTCGACCCGGTGGCGGCGCTTCGGTTTGAGTAGAAAGCGCCGCGCTTCTCACCACACATCGCAACGTTTATCCGCGGCCCTCACCATTGCAGCATCAGCCTTACAGCTAAACGCCTCTTGAAACTGCGGCAGATTCGACAGCGGTCCAATCACACGATACTGTGCTACGGGATGCGGATCCGATTGCATCATGACCCTTTGTTGCTCGATACGGATGGCATCGCCGCGCCACTGTCCCCAAGCGATAAAAAATTGCTGCTCCGGAGTAAAGCCATTCATGTCCGGAGGCCGCGGCTTACCCTCGAGTGACTTCTGGAAGGCCAGGAATGCAATCTTCACGCCGCCGAGATCGCCAATGCTTTCGCCTAGAACCAACTTGCCGTTGTGGTGCACGCCGGGCTCGATGAAGTAGTTGTCAAACTGATTTGCGACGCAGGCGCCACGTTGCTGAAACTGGTTCAGATCATTGGGCGTCCACCAGTTTCGCAGGCTTCCCAGGTAATCGTACTTCGCGCCCTGATCGTCGAAGCCGTGCGATATTTCATGGCCAATCACCACGCCGATCGATCCGTAGTTCACAGCGTCGACGGCGTTGACGTCAAATCCGGGAGGCTGCAGAATGCCCGCGGGGAAAACGATCTCGTTCCAGAGAGGATTGTAATAAGCGTTCGATGTGGGCGGCGTCATCCCCCAACGGTTACGATCGACCGGCTTACCGATGGTCGCATGGTCGTCTTGCACCACAAAACGGCGGGCCGCGAGATTATCTTCGAAAAACGCGTCCCGGCGAATATCAACTTTGCTGTAGTCTTTCCAGTTATCGGGATAGCCAACCTTAGGATTAAACGTGGCGATCTTGGCCATCGCCCGCTCTTTGGTTTCGTCGCTCATCCACGGCCGGGTGAGGCTGTCGTCCCGCATGGCGGCGAGAATATTCCGTACCATTTCCTGCGCTCGTGCTTTGGCCTCGGGAGGGAAATACTTTTCAGCGTACTTTTTTCCCAAGGCCTCTCCCAGCAGCCTATCCGTGGATTCAACGCAGCGCTTCCAGCGAGGTTTCATCTCGCTCTGGCCCCTCAAATACTTGCCGAAAAATGCAAAGTCTTCCTCCTCAATCGGCGCAGAGAGTGCATCCGAAACCTGGTTCAGCACCTGCCACTTCAAATAGACTTTCCAGTCTGCCAGTGACGTTTGCTGTAACTGCCGGTCAAACTCCTGCATGTATTTGGGCTGGTCAACATTCAGGTCAACGTTTTGGGACAGTTGGTTGTGCGCAAAATATCCCGCCCAGTCGAAATGTGGGGTCATGGTCTGGAGTTGAGCGAAAGTCGTGTTGTGGTCGCTGGCGCTGGGATCGCGAAGAGTGACATTGTCGAGCGAAGTCTCGGCGAATTTCGTCTCCATGGTCATGACGGTCTGCGCCGCTGTGGCCGCTGATTTCTCATCCCATCCAACTAGCGTGAACATTTTGGCGACGTGCTGCACGTATTTCTCGCGTGCCTCTTTGAATCGGGCATCGGGCTTGAGGTAGTAGTCGCGATCGGGAAGGGAATAGCCGCTGGCCCCGAGGTCCGCCTGCACCCAGGTCGGCTTGTGCGGATCGGTCGAGGCAGAAAGACTAAAAGGCACGCCGATCTGCACGTCGTGCATTTGCGAAACTACGGGCTGCAAGCTGGCGGTATCCTGGACCGCATCGATCGCCATGAACCATTTTTTTAGCGGCTCGTAACCGCGTGCGTTTATCCGGGACTCGTCCATGCATGCGCTATAGTAGTCGCCGATAATTTGGTCGGTGCTTCCCTTCGCTGCCGTTTTATCTTCCTGCGCAACGTCGAGCACTTCCTTCAGTTTGTCCTTAGCGGTTTCGCCAGACTCCCAGCGCTTGCTCCAGCGGACCATGCTCGCAGGAATTGGATGGTCCGCCCGCCAATTTCCGTTGGAGAATTCGTAGAAGTCGGCGCAGGGATCGACTTTGCGGTCAAGGTCGGTTACGTCGATTCCGTGCAGTGCGGCTGTCTGAGAAAGGACAAACTGAGAAAACAGAAGGGCAGGCAACAAGAATCTGACAATGCGCATGAAGAGGTTTTTTCTCCGGAGTTTCGCTTGGCGCTTGAATGCCGCGCTTCATTCTAGACGAGCAGCGCGCGAGTTGGTTAGTTATTGAACAGAAGATTGTTAAACCGCAAACCGAAGCTGACTACCCGCCTTGCTTCAATTCCAGCAGGACTTGCCGTGCGATTTCTTTCAAGGTCTCGAAAACGCCGTTCCCTTGAAAGGCAATCGCTTCCATTATCGGCTCGTCTTTCCGTCGAAGCTCTTTGGTCAGGGCATCCACCGGCAAGACGTTCGGCAAGTCTCGCTTATTCAACTGCAGGACATAAGGAATCTTCCTGAAGTCGTAGCCATGCTCTTTGAGGTTATCCATCAAGTTATCGAGGGCTTCGATGTTTGCGTCCATACGCTCTTGCTGGGAATCAGCGACGAAGACAATGCCGTCCACTCCGCGCAGGATTAACTTGCGGCTGGCGTCGTAGAACACCTGCCCGGGAACGGTATAAAGGTGAATGCGGGTCTTGAAACCGCGCACCGAGCCCAGGTCCAGCGGCAGGAAGTCGAAGAACAGCGTTCGATCTGTCTCCGTTGCCAGCGAGATCATCTTCCCCTTCTGCTGTTCCGCAGTTTTCTGGAAGATGTACTGGAGGTTCGTGGTTTTGCCGCCCAGCCCAGCGCCGTAGTACACAATCTTGCAATTGATTTCGCGGGCTGCAAAGTTGATGAAACTCAAAGACTTCCCTCAAGACATGCGGCAGACGCTAAAAAGACCCGAGCGCTCCCACCTGTAGTTTTGGCTTGGTACTGCTGGTTTTATACCACACAGCCGTGTATCACCGGCAGGTTACCCTGGTTACTAGGGGACCTCCTGGGTTTATGGGCTGGGAATCCGCTGCTTCAACGGCTCACCGGCAGAGGATAATATCCGGCCTTGGCATAGACGAGCACGCAGGGACGTAGATCGGAACTCTTGCATCCGGGACGGCCAACCTTGATCTCGATCTCGCGATACGTGCTGCTGGGAGTTGCTGTGCTGGCATAGCCCAGGGTGTACTGGTTGCGAGCGTCGCCAATAGCCCGTTGATAAGCGCTTTCGATGGCGTCCTTGGAATATTCGCTGAGAATCTCGCCTCCAGTTGCATTGGCATACCGGGGCACAATGTTGCCATACGCCTGTCCGGGGATTTTCAACTTCTCCACCTGCTTGTAACCCGGAATCGCCGAGCCTCCCACGCCGATGCCGTACACCAGGATTCCGTTAGAAAGCAGAACCTTCAGCACGTCCCCATAGCTGGCATTGCTGCGGTATTCGCGGCCATCACTGATGACGAAAATGATCTTTCGACGGCCCTTCTGCCGGGTGCCGAGATCGAGAGCCGCAGCGAGAATGGCGTCGTTCAGCACTCGGGCTTGCTTTGCCGGTGAAATTGGTGACGGCGAGCTTCGATCGATTGGAATGTTATTGATCATGGGACCTTGTGGGCCCAAGGGTCCGCCCAGCACGGGTACACCGTTGTTCTCGCCATGGTAGGTCTTCATCTGGTTCAGCACAGTGTCCAGTCTTTTGCCCACCGCACCGAAGTCAGCCATTCTCCCAACCGTGGTGCTGTAGGTGTAAATCGCGACCTCGTCGAACTGGCTGAACGCGCCCTCCAAGGCAGGAAAGGTCTGATTGACCTTCTGCACATTGATGTCGGGCATGCCCAAATCAAAGATCACCGCCGCCGAGATGGCCAGCGGATCGCTGGTAAAGAAGTTCAGGACGCGCTTGTTTCCGTCCTCGAAGACAGTGAAATCCTTGGGCAACAATCCGTTAACCAGGCGACCGGAGTCGTCCGTCACCCTGACTGGGACGATCACTTCATTGACGTTTACCGAAAGCTTGTAGAGTTCGGCCTGCGGGCCACTTCCTGCGTCTGGAGACGCCACTCCCTCCGGGGTCTTAACATCGACCGGATGGGGAGCCGAGTTGTCTTCCGTGTTCGCGGGAGCTGGTTTCTCGGTCGTCGGAGGTGTTTCGCTCCCCGAGGACGGTGGCTCGGCCGCCGGCGCTTCGCTAGGAGGCACGCCTTGTGGCTCGACAGGGGGCTCCGAAGGGAACGGCTGCGGTGGCCGGCTAGCCGAAGGCGCGTCCGGAATGTCCTGTTTCGAATCGGTAGGCTGCTTCGCCGACTGCTGAGCTGCCGCCGTCCCTAATGCAAGGAAAAACAACAGGATTGCCACACCCACCGTTGTCCACTGCTTACCCATTGATCGAAGCACTGAGGACACCCTCCGCCATACGGCAAACTCTTTAAGTTCGGATGCTAACACTCCCGATTTGGTGCATCTAACGGTAAAAGGATAGACTAACAAAAATACCGAGAGAATACTTTCATGCCCAAAGCCTGTCCACTACCAGTTCTGCGAGCGTTGCTCCTTGCTCTTCTGTTTGCGGGGCTAGCTACGGCCAGTGCCCAGCAACCGGCCGCTTCGCCCGACAACCGGCCCGACCAGAACCGGCAGGATCAAGATCAGGATCAATCGGCGGCGACCCTGAAGGTCAACGTGAATGTTGTCCAGCTCTTCTTTAATGTCAAGGACAAAAGAGGAGCCCTGATTCCCAGCCTCACCAAGAACGATTTTCAAATACTCGAGGATGGCAAGCCCCAGACCATCAAATATTTTGCCGCCGAGTCAAATCTCCCGCTCACGCTCGGCATTTTGATTGACTCGAGCGGCAGTCAGGCTCGGGTGCTCGATATGGAAAAGCAGGTCGGCGGTGAGTTCCTGAGTCAGATCCTGCGTGATAAAGATTTGGCCTTTGTCATCGACTTCGACGTGAACGTGGAATTGCTGCAGGATTTCACTAGTTCCGTCCATGCGTTGAAAAACGCCCTGAACAGCGCCCGCATCAACACCGCCGGCGGAAGTGGCACCGGCATCCCGGGCCTTGGCGGCGGTACAGTTCCCACCCAGGGCGCTCCCCGTGGAACATTGCTTTATGACGCTGTGTATCTTGCCTCTCACGACGAGCTAGCGCAACAAGTCGGACGCAAAGCCATGATCCTGCTCACCGACGGCCAGGACGAAGGCAGCCAGCTCAAGATCAAAGACGCCATCGAAGCGGCCCAGAAGTCCGACAGTATTGTCTACGTATTGCTGTGCGCGGACCGCGGCTTTTACGGCGGCTTCGGGGGTTATTCCGGCGAGGGCGATATGAAAAAATTGACCCAGGAAACCGGCGGCCGAGTCATTGAAGTCGGAAACAAGTACGAAAAGTTGAAAGAGGGATTCGACCAGATCGCCAACGAGCTGCGCAGTCAGTACAACATCGGCTACACGCCTACCAACGCCGCGCTCGACGGAACCTTCCGCAAGGTGGAAATCCACGCCAACGACAAAGACTATAAGATCCAATCTCGCGCTGGATATTACGCCGTTCCCAAACGCGATTAGATTCCTTACAAAACGCCTCGACAAGTCCCACTTCGCGCGCGTTTCAGTTCTTGGGTCGATCCTTCACTCTTATCACGAACTTCAATCCTGACCAGATCTCGTTCACGGCGCAAACTTTCACGTCAACCAGGCCCGCTTCCAGCCCAATCCTTCGGACTTCATTCTCGTTAAGGTCTGTCGTCACTCCGGAGGCTTTCTTTGGCCAGCTCACCCAGAGCATTCCGGACGGGGAAAGGCGTTGCGCAAATAGTGGAAACTGCTTCTCCAACTCTATCGCTGTTTTAACAAAGACCATCGCGAAATCAAGCGGTTCGGCCTTCGCGACCCGACAGTTCACCAGCGCACTCTTGAGTTCGATCTTAACTTCGCCTGGCAAATGGAGAAGAGCTACGCGGAAATGCTCTTGGATGCCAAGCTTCTGGGGCAGCGGTGTGCCGGAGTATCCCGCCATACGATGACCTATTGCGTGGGAGCGTAGTAGCCGTGGCGGCTGCGCACACGCAAACCCTTTTGACCAGGGGTCTGGATGTCGACGCTACGGTAGCGTCCGTCAGCTACGAAGTCAGCAGGCTTGTAGGAGAGCGCGTACTGGCTACGCAGTTCGTCTTGGATAGCAGCGAACGCGTTGGCTACTTCGTTGAGCTGAAAGGGAACGTAGGAGCGTCCACCGGTTGCGTCTGCTATGCGTTCAAGCACCTTGTCTCCGTGATGGCCGCCGCCGGTCAGATTGGTGCTTATGGTGTAGACAATCACGTCTGCTCTTTGCGCCATCTCGATGGCTTCCTCGCGGGTCACGTGGCTCTGATTGTCGTCGCCGTCGCTCAGCAGAATGATTGCCCGGCGCACCGTCCCAGTGTGCTGCTGCTTCATGAGCTTGTCACGGCAGGCGAAGTAAAGCGCGTCATACATCGCGGTGCCACCCCCGGGACGCAGCGAGCGCACCCCGATCGAGAGCAATTCCGTGCTGTCGGTAAAATCCTGCGTGACTTCTGGAGTCACATCGAAACCTATCACAAAAGCTTTGTCGTACTTTGGGCGGATGGTCTGATTCAAGAACTCCGTGGCAGCTTCCTGTTCGAACTTGAAACGGTCCCGCACTGAGTTGCTCGCATCGACGAGAAGTCCCACTTCCAGGGGCAGATTCGCTTCCGCGCGGAAGCTCCGTATTTCAACCGCCGGCTTGCCGTCATCCATTATCCTGAAATTATCTTTCTTCAAATCCCGTACATAGTGGCCGTGCTTATCGGTGACGGTGAAAACCAAGTTCACCTCGTTGACCGTCTTGCGAATAGTCGCGAGAGAGTCGTCTTCCGAAGGGCCATCCCCAAGCGGAGAGCCCGAGGTCGCAGGCGTAGCGGTTTTGGGCGGTTGATTTTGTCCGATCGCGTTTGCGGGTGGATCAGCCGGAGCTACGTTCGATTTGACAGAATTCGCCGGCGCCGAAGGCGGCTGCGATGGAGGTTGTTGCGGAGGCGGGGCAGGGGCGGCCTGCGACCGGCTCTGTTGTTGCGATGCGGAGGGCGCCGAAGGCAGGCCTGCCTGCCCCGCATCCTGGGCTTC
>Ga0210383_10000791_pt1 | contig 28854 bp, 29 predicted proteins | sample IncBWC14OmetaG_FD_160072 | JGI IMG/M metagenome (GOLD analysis project Ga0210383, IMG submission 160072) | Forest soil microbial communities from Barre Woods Harvard Forest LTER site, Petersham, Massachusetts, United States - Inc-BW-C-14-O ... | reverse complement strand
AACCGAGAGAGGAAAGCGACGATTGCGTGGCTTTGTGGAACGCGGATTAAATAGGACGATCATTACTGTTTCACCTGCGCACTATAGATGCGGAAATGAGATGGCTCGCGGCGGCCTTTCAGCCGGGCGATGAGCGGCCGGGCAGCCCAACGGTAGCCGTACCAGACACGATGAGTTCTCCATTCGAGCTGTAGATTGCCTTCCAATGCCAGCAGCCGCGCCGGTGTAAGGTATTCGCCACTTTGCAAACTGTCGGACTTGCATCCAAAGGTTTTCAGGAAGATTTGACGGCGCTCCTGGATCATTTTCTGGCCAGCGGATTCCTGCGAATAGGTGGGCGTGTCCGCGATGACGATGGTGCCACCGGGAGAGAGGCAGCGAATGGCTTCGGAGAGAGTGCTCTTGTAATTCTCGGAATAGTGGAAGGAAGCGTTGAAGATGGCGCAATCGAATTGATCGCCGGCAAAAGGCAAATGATCGAGATCGGCTTGAAAGCGGGGGAATAACTTTGGAAGTGCGGATTCGTAGTGGATGGCGGCGCCAAGTCCATCCAGCGTGTTGGTTAGCAGGTCCACCGCGACGGGTTGGTGCCCGAGACATGCCAGGCGGTAGGACATCCAGCCGTTGCCGGCGCCGAGATCGAGAACTTTGAGAGGCGAGTTGCGGTTGCCGGAGCGCACGGGCAAGAGATTCTGTGCGATGTGTTTGAACGTGCGCGCGCGGATGGACCACTGCGAAGCGTTGCGCCCGGTGAGATCGTGGAAAGGCAAAGCTCGATAAAAATCCGGGGAAGCACTGCCGCGGCCTTCCAGTTTGCGTACGTGCTCGTATTCGCGCATGAATCGCGCGAAATGGCGTTGCCGGTCGGGAGGCAGAGCGAGCCAGATGCCGGATTTCTGCGTAGTGGCAAAAGAGCAGGTCTGGCAGGCGACCTCGTCGTGATCTGCCGCCAGCGCTTCCAAGGAGAGCACCGGCCCATCTTTGCCGCAGGACGGGCAGTGTAGTTTTAGCCCGGAGGCAGACGGGGCGGAGTCGAGGTTGCCGCCGCCGTTGGTACGGAAGACGTCTTCGAGAACATGAATGGCAGTCATTGAGGGCATCGTACAAACTCCACAAGCACGTGGTCGCCAAGGTCGCGCAGTATGGGCCAAGCGGCAAACATTCGATCCACTTTTTCGAGGCGTACAAGTGCGTTTATGTGCTTTCTGGCCCACGGCTCGAGGTAGGAAGGCGGCACGAAGAGGCCGATGGCGCGGCGGGACTCCAAGCGAAACCATGGCGCAAATTTTCTGCGCAGGCGCGAAATTGTGGGGTACGAAACTGCGATGGCCGACTCGCCCAGCCGCGCGGTAGCCTTTCCGGGAAGTCTGCGAAAGGCTTGCGTTGCTTTTCCACGCGAGAGAAACCAGAGAATTTCTGCCAGGCAGACGCGGCTCCACAGACAGATAAGTACGCGGCCCCCGGGCCGAACGAGAGCGGCCAGGTTTCTCGCTACCGGCTGTAGGTCGGCGACGCAGTTCAGACCTGAGAAATTGGAGAATGCTCCATCAAAGGGAGCTTTGGGAGAGAGGCGAAAGAGTTTTTCATTGGCGACCTGCCGGTATTCGATGGAACCGGCGCGTTCCGCGAGCACGGAGTAGCTTGGGGCAACCTCAAGCATCGCCGCCGAAACATCGCAGGCGAGAACGGAGACTCCGTGTTGGGCAAGGAAGCGGGCATCTTCGCCGGTGCCGCAATTCAGTTCCAGGATTCGATCTCCGCGATGAAAAGTTGCGAGGAGTTGCGTCCACACTTGAGAGCGCTGCGCACGACCAATGGCAGTTCGCGTGAAGAGTTCATCGTAAGAACTGGCGACGCGGTCGAAAGCGTTTGCGACGGAATAGGTTGCGATGGGCGCGGCGCTCATGCGGACACCTCGGCAGAGGTGGAGTACAGGCTTTGCCTCAACGTGATGACCTGCTGACGCAATTCCTGTTCAGCCACGCCAGAGTCTCCCGCGCGCTGCATACGCGCGAGCTTTACTTCGTTCTGAAGCAGACGGTCGGCGAACTCATAGAATTTCGGGGAATGGCGTCCCTGAACAGTAATCTCCCGGTCAGAAGAGATGTTCCAGGGCTTCAATTGGACCAGTGAGTTGGCAACGCGTTCGTAATAAGGCGTGCCTTTGATGGGGTACGAAACGGTAGTGAAGAATATGTCCGGATCGGTGCGCTTCACATGTTCTATGGTGGCTTCGATGTCCTGGAGATCTTCGCCTTCGTATCCCCACATGAGAAACATCCCGGTCTGAATATTTCGTTGCTTGCATAGAGACACCGCCGACTGAACTTGCTCCACAGTTACGCCGCGGTCCATGGCGTCGAGAATTCGCTGGGAGCCGCTTTCAGAGCCGATCCACAGGCGGAAGCAGCCGAGTTCGGCAAGGAGATCCGCTGCTTCGGGATTCAGCCGATCGGCGCGTGAGATACATTCGAAGGGAACATGAAGACCGCGGCGGCGCATCTCCGCAGCGTAGGTACGGAGCCACCCGTGGTGGATGGTGAACACATCGTCCGCGATCCACACCATATCCGGCTGATAGTGGGAGAGCAACCATTCGACTTCGTCGACTACCCGCCTGGGATCGCGGCGGCGATGGGTCATTCCAAAGACCTGGTGACTACACCAACGGCAACGATACGGGCAGCCCCGCGCGGTGATGAAAGAGAGCGAACCTTTTCCGTGGGCGTCGCGCCACGTTTGCATGTATTGGCCAATATCCACGGCGCCCCGCGCCGGCCATGGTTGGGCGTCGAGATCGGCAATTTGCGGGCGCGGTGCGGTGCGAAAAGTGTGGCCGTCTTCTTCTTTGAAGGCGATGCCTTGCACGTTACGCAGTTCTGAACGCGAATTTGCGCGGAGGGCAAGCAGGAGTTCTTCCATGGTGACTTCGCCTTCGCCGAGGACTACAACATCGGCGCCAGAATCGAGATATTCCTGAATGTAGGCGCCGGGTTCCGGTCCGCCTACGATGGTGGTCCAACCCGATTGACTGGCGATTTTCACAATTTCGACTACTTTTTTGCGAGTCATTAGATTCGCGTAAATTCCGAGGACGGACGGAGTTGTGTTTTGCAGATGATTGGTAAGGGCGTCGAAACTGGAAAATGTGGTGTCGAAGACGTCTACCTGGAAGCCCTTGTTGCGAAGGTGTGAACAGATGTAGAGAATGCCCAGCGGAACGTAGGGCTTGCGAATCTGAAGCTCCTTCGGATCTTCGAAGAGGAAATAGCCGTGGGTGAGGAGGAGATCAGTCATTGAGCTCCCTCGTGGCTGTGGCGCTGGTTTCCAGTTGTACTAGTCGCGAGTGCGGGAAGACGAAGTCCACTTCGCCGGCGGCGGAACTGGAACTGTCTGGAAGCTGAGTGGCGTCGTGATTACGGCTGACGGTTTCGAGAGCTTCGATTTCGTCCCAAAGTTTTTTCAGCTCGGTTAGTTTCGTCACCGTGGTGCTCGCGGTGTTCCAGGTGTCGACTTCGGCGTGTAAAGCATCGCGCACGGCGCGGTAGAACTGGTCGGTATAGGTGCCTTTGAACATCACGCAGAGATCTTCGCTGTCGGACCAATTTTGCTTTTTGCCGAGTTGTTCGCGCACACGGGCATGGAAACGCGTATTGGGCAGCGGGTAGGAGAAGGAAACGCCGATGTCGTCGGGTCGAGTCTCGCGAACGAGGGCGATTGTTTTCTGGAGGTCCTGCCACTTCTCGCCGGGATAACCTAGCTGAAGGAAATAGCAGGCAACGATGTCCTCGCGTTTCAGATTTTGGCGGGCGGCGATGACATGTTCGACGAGCAAGCCTTTTTCCATGGCGTCGAGAATCTTTTGCGAGCCGGACTCGACACCCATCCAAATTTCCGCGCAGCCGGCACGTTTCAGAGCGCGAACAGTTTCCGGGGTAAGGAGATCGGCGCGAGCCTGAATTTTGAAGGGCACCGGGCAGCCTAGCTCTTCGACGGCGGCGGCAAATTCCTGCGTCCAGCGGCGATTCAAGGCAAAAATGTCGTCGGCAAACCAGAGATGGTCCGCGCCGTAGGTGTCGCGTAAAAGGCGCATTTCGTGGGCAACCTCGCGTGCCGGGCGGAGTTGATAGGTGTCGCCGAAGATCGGCTTGGCGCACCAGTTGCAGCGAAATGGGCAGCCTCGACTGGCAATCAGATTCAGAGAAAAGTATCCGTGGGCGCTCTTCCAGGCTTTGCGGTAGGGTGAGAGATCGATCAGCTCGCGGGCGGGAACGGGAAGCGAGGCTGCGTCGTGACTCGGCTTCGTGAAGCGCGGCTTGGACACCGGAGCGGTGCTCGCAGCGGCAAGTTGCCTTACCCCGCGCAAATGCGAGAGGTCCGCTCCACTTTTTAGCGAGCGAACCAGTTCCAGCAACGATCGTTCGGCTTCGCCATCAAGGACATAGTCGCAACCATGTTGGAGGTATTCGGCGGCGTGATCGGTTGCGTCGGAGCCGTGAACTACGACGCGGGCACCGGAGCGACGTGCGATCGTGGTCATCCGCCAGGCAAGTTCGCGCATCCGAGTGAGGCACATTTTGGTGATGAAATTGAAATCGTCTTCATAGATGGCGACGATTTTCGGCTGATGGAGCTGCACCGCTTTGCGAAAACCGGTTTCCGGCTTGTGCAATGTGGTGTCAAAGACGGCTACGGAAAATCCGTTCTCGCGCAGCAGACCCGCGGCGTAAAGCGTGGCGAGCGGAGGATAAGGTGTCATCTTCCGTAGCTGCTTGCGGTCGTAGGGCAGATGATTGGAGTGGGTCAAGAGAACGTCAATCATTCGAGCGCCCTCGCGGAAAGCAGAAACTTCTTGTGTGGAGCAGCTAGCACGCTTCGGCTCCTTCTGGACCCAACGCCTGACCGGTGACCAGCGACCGGCGTGTAATGATTTTTTCGACTTTCTTACCCACCCACAGTTCCCAGGGAAAGGAATATTTGTTGGAACGAATGCGCCAGCGGAGCGGAGCTCCCAGCACGCGACGGACGCTAGAACGCAGTCTGGGATGATCCTTGGTAGCTTTGCGCAATTGATTGTTGAGAAGGAAGAAATCGAGCATGGTGCGCAGGCGCTCGAGTTCCCTGCCCTGCAGCCATGGCAACGTATTTCTGCCTAGCGGCAATTCGGCCCATTCGTCCAGCGATTGCGGTTCGCGCAGCCCCATCTCTCGAAGCTGCGGCCAGATGGGAATGCCGGGGTAAGGCGTGAAAATGTTCGGCGAAAAACTGACGTTCCAGAATTGGCGAGCGATGTCACTCATGGTTTGAAGCGTTTCGATTCGGTCGGCTTCGACTTCGCCCGGGTAGCCAAAGATGAGATTGAAGGTGACATGAATGCCGCCGATCATGGCTTTGCGAGCGGTTTCGTACATTTCATCGACGCGCTGGTGGCGCTTGTTCATGATCTTCAAAACTTTGGCGGAGGTGGATTCGGTGCCGAATCCCATGTGAGAAACGCCACTTTCACCAAGCAGCCGCACGTCGTCGTCGCTCATGCGGCAGAGAAAATCGGTGGATGCCTGGAAGGTCCAACGAAATTTGGATTTGGCGTCCACGAAACCCTGCGCGATCTCTCTGGCCCTGCGCCAATCCACAGGTAGATTCGAATCCAGCATGGCAACTTCTTCGATGCGGTAGCGCTCAGCGAGTTCGGTGACTTCACTGACGACTCGTTGAGGATCGAGGGCGTTGAAGCGGCGCTTATAAAAAACCATGTCAGTGCAGTAATTGCAGGCATAGGGGCAGCCGACACTGGTTGCGTAGGCTAGCTTTCGTTCCCCGGAAACGCGCTCGTAAGCATCGACATCGGCCAGCTGAAATGCTGGAGTGGGGAGATCGTCCAGCAAAGCGACGCGGCGTTCGGGGGCGTGGTGCGGCATTCCGAACTGTTTGGACGACACACCGGCAACATTGCGAAATTCTTTGTGGTCCGCCAGGTTCTCGGATATTTCAAGGAGGGTGAGTTCGCCCTGGCCGCGTACCACCGCGTCCACATAATTTTCCTGAAGGGTCTGGCCGGGCAGAAGGCTCGCATGCCAGCCACCAAACAGCACTGGCACGTCGGGAGTTTCCCTCTTGACGGCCTTCGCCATGCGGACGGCGCCGTGGATCATTGGGCCTGTTAAAACCGAGATTCCCAGGCACAACGCGTCGGAAACTTCGTGAAGCACGGATTGCAGCCAGTTGGGATTGATTGCCGCGTCAATCACCGATACTTCGAAACCGGCCTCGAGCAGCGGAGCGGCAAGGCTCAGCAGACAAAGCGGTGCGCCCAGCGGAGGTCCGTCGTAAGGAGGATAGAAAAGTACGACCTTGCGCTTCATCAGCAGGCCGCCTCCACGGTGGAGGGCTCGAGGCGTTTGGCATCGACGGCAGGCTTGAATGCGGCCGTTCTCTTCTTCAACTTTTCGTTGACCCAAATTTCGGCGGGGAAGGCATAGACGTCGTGATCTAGTCTCCAACGAGCGGGAAGCGAAAGAGCTTTTTGGGCAAGGCGGGTGGTGCGTTTCCGGGTGTCCGCGGCGATGGGAACGCGATCAAAGGCGATGCGGAGATACTCGCGCATAATCTGCAGGCGTTTGTGTTCAGGCCCGCTGAGCCAGGGCAGCACGGTGTAACGCGGGAAAAATTCGGCCCAGCCTTCGAAGGAGGTGGGCACGCGAATTCCCAGTTTCTCGGCCTGCTCCATGATGGGAGAGCCGGGATAGGGTGTAAAAATATTGGTCCAGAATTCGGCGCCGGGAAAACGGCGGCAGACATCCATCATGAAGTCGATGGTCTCGCGGCGTTCCTTGGTGCCCTCACCGGGATAGGCAAAAATAATGTTGAACGAAGGGCGAATACCTGCTTGAAGGCAGCGTGCAGCGCTTTCGTAGATGTCATCGAAATCCTGAAACGTTTTGTTCATCAGCTTCAGGATTTTTTCGGAGCCGGAATCGACGCCCTGGCAAATCTGGTGAAGGCCGCTGCGCCGCAACAGTTTCAAATCTTCCAGGCTCAAGCGCGAAGTGAGATTGGTGGTGGCCTGGATGCTCCATTTAAAGTTTGCATCGGCACGAACCAGTCCGTCGGCAATGTGGCGGGCGCGATCAAGATCGACCAGGAAATTGTCGTCAACGACCCAGAGCATTTCGAGACCATAGCGCCGGGTGAGATCTACGGTCTCATCGACAAATTGTTCCGCGGGCAGTGCGTTCCACTTGCGGCCATAGACGCCGGCGTTGGTGCAGTACGAGCAGTTGAACGGGCATGCCAAGCTGGAGATATACATGGCCCATCGGCGGCCGCAACTCCGTTGATAGGCATCGAAATCCGCCAGATGATAGGCCTTTGGCGGGAGGTCCACGATCGGCCTCAACGGGCGTTCGGTGGTGAAGATGAGCTTGCCATCGCGCTTGAAACCGATTCCGGGGATGAGGTCGATGGCTGACCGCGATTCAAGGTGTTGGACAAGTTCCAGGAGACTGTCTTCGCCCTGGCCGCGCACGACAATGTCGATGTAATCCGCTTCGAGTGTTTGTTTGGGAAGCAGAGACGGATGCCATCCGCCGAGAATCACCGGAAATTCGGGATTCCAGGCTTTGACGGCTTTGGCAATTTCGGCGGTTTCGCGAATCATTGGACCGGTGACGAGGGAAATCGCCAAGCAGAGGGCATCCTGAACTTCTTCTAGAACGCGTTTCTTGAAATTCGGCGTGATGGTGGAATCGATTAGCTTGACGGAATAGCCGGCACTCAATAGCGGAGTGGCAACCGCAAGGATGCCCAACGGCGCGGTGGCTTCGGAACTAGCGAAAGAAGGGAAAAAGAAAACTACTTTTTTAGACATCACTGGCGTCCCAAACGTCCAGAGGCAACGTTACGTTAGGGCGTCCAGCCTACTTGTCACGGGCATGTCACATGGCTGTCATTTGTTATTCTGGCGCGTTTTGGGCGCTTGATTTCGCGCTACATTGGGCGACACTGTGATGGTGAATCTTTCTTTCGATCGCATGAATCTGCCTTACCGCACGGATTTTTCCGTCGGAGGAGTGCGCTGCCAACTGTCCACGAATTCGTATCACGTTCTGCAACATTCCATTCCTTGGCGAGCCGCGTCGCGAAATGGAGAGACAGGCACTTTCGACATGGAGGTTTTTGAAGACGCATCCATGGATTCGGCCTCAGCGAACACCACACATTTTCGAGGACTTCGTCATTTGGTATTTGCGATGCTTGAGCCACGCACTTTTGTAAGTTATGACCTGTTGCGGCGACAAGTGAGGGGCGTAGTTTCTTCGGCAGCGGCACGTGATAAGGCTTTCTGGAAGAGCCAACTTCTGCCGATCACCGTCGGAATACTGGGTACAACGCTGGGCATTGCACCGCTTCACTGCGCGTGCCTAACCCGAAACGGCGAAGGATTGCTGGTGGCCGGACTATCCGGGGCCGGGAAATCCACGCTGACTGCCGCTCTGGCGAAGCGCGGTTTTTCCGTTGTCTCCGACGATTGGACGTATATTTCCCGGAAACACGGCGGACTGGTTGCCGATGGATTGTCCGCTCCGATAAAGTTGCTGCCCGATTCCGTGCGATTTTTTCCGGAGTTGAAGCGGCGCGCGCCGCATAAAACCATGAACGGCGAAATGGCGTTTGAAATTGCCCCCGATCAGTTTCATCCGGAGGCCGCACTTTCCTCGTGTAGCCCGAAATGGATGTTTTTTCTCGAGCGGACCACGACGGTTGACTGCCGGTTTGCTCCCTGCGCTAGCGCATACACGAAGCAGTTCTTCAAGACCAATGCCGAACGCCTGCCGGAAGAGTTACCTGAGACCTCGGCGACGAGGTCGGAAATCATCGACCAGCTTGCGGAATTGCCGTCGTGGCTACTTCGATCGGGCGATGATCCACACAAGACGGCGGAAGCGATCGAACAATTTCTCCAGGAGGCGGCTCGTGGTACGCGCTGATGCAACAAGCCGGCTCGACCCGCTCGATCCGTTGCGCAGGTTCACCCCCACACCTTTGCGGACACGATTCCGATTGGGTGCGGCTCGCGTGACGGTCCAGACGAACGACTTCAAGCTGCTGCCTACGTTTCCTCTGGACAGCGCCACACGCGAATTCGGCGTGCGCGAACTGGAATGGAAAATCATTCGAGACCAGGACGCGTCAGGTCTGCTGCAGGAGCCGCTAGTTCTGAGCTCGGAAGAGCTGACCATTGCCGTAATGGGAGCAGCCTGTCTGGTTGGTGTAGATCACGAGCGCGGGGAACTACTGTGCTTCATCGGGGCCGAAGTGGATGACCGAACTTTTAAGGAAGTGCTGATTCCGTTTTTTTGCAGGCTTACGAAGGAAGTTTCGGGAAGTGGGTTCCACGATCGCGATGCGAGTGAACGACGGAGCAGGATTGATGCGTGAGCAAAGCCGAAAAGGGACAATAATGGTGGAAGTGGAATCTCCAAGGGCGACCGAGCATGCTGTGGCGAGCGAGGAAATCTGCCAAGGAGCGAAGAAAACGATGGACAGCGTTCTGGTTGTGGAAGATAGCCGCGCCATGCAGCGCACGCTGCAGCGTCTGTTCGAATCGGACTCGCTGCAGGTGCAGATTGCATCCGACGGCCTGGCTGGGCTGGAGCAGTTTCGAAAGGAACTTCCGAGCGTGGTGGTTCTTGACTTGAAGCTGCCGGGAATGTCGGGAAAAGAGCTTTGCCGCGAATTCAAGGCGTTTGCCGCTTCCGTTCCGATCGTGGTGCTGAGTGCTAATTCGGAGGTGGAAGACAAGGTGCTTCTGCTGGAATTGGGAGCCGATGATTACGTAACAAAACCGTTCAGCCCCAAGGAGCTTCTGGCGCGCGTGCGTCGAGCCATGCGGCGGGCCGGGGCCAAACCGGTGGTGAGCACACAACTGGCCACCAAGCCGGTAGATCATGAGCTGCTTACGTTTGGAAATGCGCGAATCGATTTTACGAGCATGGAAGCCAGTCGAAGCGGAAAGACCGTGACGTTGACAACGCAGGAATTTAAACTACTGAAATATCTTGCCTCGTTTGCGGGACGGGTCATTTCGCGAGAAGAGCTCCTCAACGAGGTTTGGGGATACCAGAACTACCCTTCCACACGAACGGTGGATAACCATGTGCTTCGTCTGCGCCAGAAGCTGGAGGCGGATCCCGGCGCGCCACGGTATCTTCTTACCATGCACGGGGCGGGTTATAAATTCGTGCCCGGCGGCTCTCCGGCCGATTCCAAGGCATGAGCTTTAGCGCTGACGCAAGATGAGACCCCTTCGGCTCCGTTCACAACTGTTCATCGCCGCGCTGCTAATCGTTTTTGGATTGACCGGGTCCCTTGTGTTTTTCCTGCGACACACCGTGAACGTGGAAATCCAAAAGTCTGTCCGCGACGGCACCGAAGAATCGGTGCGGGCATTCGAGAGCGTCCAGCGGCAGCGGGAACTGCAATTATCTCGCGCCGCGGCAATGGTCGCGGAGCTTCCCACACTAAAGGCCATGATGCCGGCGGCAGACGCGCTGACGATTCAGGACGCGTCGGAGACCTTCTGGAAGCTCGCCGGAAGCGATCTGTTCGTGCTTGCCAAGCCAGACCGAAAGGTCGTCGCCCTGCACATGACGAAACCGGGATGGTCGCTGGAAACGGCGCAGCGCGACCTGAATCGATCGGCAGATTTGGGTGAGGACGCATCCTGGTGGTACGAGGATGGCAGGCTGTACTCCGTGTTTCTGCACCCGATTACATCCGGCAGCGGCGCGACGACGGATGAGCTGGGTCTGCTGGCTGTTGGCTATCAGGTGGATTCCGGGGTTGCGCAGCAGCTGGCTGTTGTGACGGGAAATTATATTGCGTTGACCACCGGTAATACGGTCATTGCATCGACACTTCCTGCGCGCGACGAAGCCGAGCTCCAGGGGCGGTTCCGCGCGGGAAGCGTGCCAGGTGATCTCACAACAGGAACGATGGCACTGGCAACCGACACATACGAATACTCGTCAGTGTTGTTGCACGGATCATCCCCATCCCCAGTGCGCTGTTATGTAATGATGCCGCTTGCGCCGGCGAACGCTTTTGTCAGGCGGCTGAACGGCACGATCTTTCTGGTGGGTGGACTGGCTATCCTTTTCGGGGCATTACTTTTTGGTTTTATGGCCAGCACTATCACGCGACCGCTCGACAATCTTGTGGCCGGAGTCAAAGCGCTGGCAGCAGGGGACTTCACCTATTCGATCAACCCGCGCGGCAGCAAGGAGCTGGTGGAGCTTAGTACCTCCTTCGCGCAGATGCGGGAACAATTGCTGGCGATGCAACAGCAGAGAATCGAAACGGAACGAATCGCGGCGCTGGCCCGCGCGGCTAGTTCGATTTCGCACGATTTACGTCATTACCTGGCTGCCGTAGTGGCCAACGCCGAATTTTTGCACGAAGCGGATAGTCTGAAGTTGGACAAGGATGAGATTTACGAGGAGATAAAAACCGCGGCAACGCAAATGACTGATTTGATCGATTCGCTACGAGAGCTATCGTATCAACGCGGGGCCATCGCGCCGACACTTACGCGGATTGGCCAAGTAATGCGGCGGGCCATTGACGCTGTTCACGCCAGACCAGAGTTCCGAAATGCACGGATCGTTCTTAACGCCTCGGACGATCTGGAAGGGATGTTCGACGCCCGCAAACTTGAGCGCGTATTCTTTAACCTTATTCTGAACGCTTGCGAGGCTATGGCCGACAACGATGGACCTATCACCGCGAGTGTCCGCGACATCGGGAAAGAGTTTGAAATTCGGATACAAGACTCCGGTCCGGGCATTCCGGCCGCCATTCAGAAGTCGGTATTTGATCCATTCGTAAGCCACGGAAAGCCGAATGGTACTGGATTGGGATTGGCCATCGTGAGCAAGATCGTTCACGACCACTCCGGGAGTGTTTCCATTGAGGAAACCTCCGAGTTCGGAACAACCATCCTGGTAAGGCTGCCGCATTCCAGGAAAGCGATTCCCGGCACGGCACAATCCGCGCTTAGCTGAGCGCTGTACCGGACACCACTGCACCCCCTGCAGCGCGATGACAAGTCTGGCCGAGGCTGTGGCGACAGAATGGTGACATCCTTTTGACACGCCGTGGATTGACCACTCTCGTGGAGGGACGTATGGTCGTTACTGTACGCTGACGAAATTCGTGAGTCGGAGAGAGAACTAGTATCCATGAAAGTCGCGAAGGATTCACGGCCGGCGATGCCCTGCAAGCTGATTTTCCTGATTGAGAATCGGATGCTGCGAGAGGCAATGACGGAGCTATTTCAACGGCAGCCGGAGTTTTCCGTGACGAGTTCCCTGCGGTATTCGGAGACGGCCTACAAACAAGCTGCCGCACTGGATTGGGATCTGCTTCTGATAGACCAGCCTTCTGCTGCGGCGCTGCCACAGAATTTTATTGCCGACCTTTTGAGTCTTGCCGGTGGAAGGAAAGCGATTCTTTTTGGCATGGAGCACGATCCAGAGATTTTCCTGGAGGGAGTGCGGTGCGGGGTAAGCGGCTATTTACTGGGAGATGCCAGCGCGAAAGACATTATGGCGGCGGTGAAGCGAGTGTGCGCCGGGGAAGCGGTTTGCCCGCCGGTGCTGTGCCGTCACCTATTTGAGTTTGTTGCGCGCGCGCCTCGCGATTCCGCCATGGTTCCCAATCAGCGGCTGTGCATGAAACTCGGGCTGACGCCGCGCCAGCAGCAACTGGTAGCGCTGCTAGCGCGGGGCTCCACAAATAAGGAAATCGCGGCAAGTCTGCATCTATCTGAGTTTACGGTAAAAAACCACGTGCACAGGATCATGCGTCAATTGAATGCACAAAGCCGCCATGCAGCAGTGCAGACGGTCTGCGAGCATTCCTTTGCTGCCACGATTTGAACGGCTCAGTGTTGATAGCCCGCCGGCGGAGGCGGGGTATAGTCCTGATCGTACTTGTTTTTATGCGCTGATGTGAAGCCCGGATTTTCAGGAACGCCGATTGTACCCAAGTTTGTTTTATCCGCCGACAACATTACGCTTCGCGAAAGACCCTTCAAATCTTCCGGCAGGCTGCGCTCGTACCAAACATGCAGTTCATACTTTCCGTCCGGCACGTTGGGGATGGTGATGTTTCCGGAGCGGTCGGACGTCCCGTAGTACGGAGTGTCTACAGCCACCACCACGGCGCTCATTTCCGGATGAATATTGCAGAAGAGAAAGCTTACGCCGAGCCGGTCGAAGTGTACCGAGTTCGTGGAACCGGCCTCATAGAGACCCAGATCGAAGCGCTTGCCGTCAAAGAGCGAAAACACGTTATGAAAGAATGGGTCGCGGTTGGGAAAGTCCACCACCGCACCTACCGGGACTACCAATAGGTGCGGCTGAAAGGTTTTATTCTTCTGCACGATTTGCAGCTTCTTGCGGGGCTGTTCTGTGGGCGGGGTTTCGACTCCCTGGTCCAAGCGGTTGAGCCAAACCACGACGTCGGAGGCATTCGCAGCAGAACCAGCGGGCTTTGCGGTTGGTTTCCTGGTGATCTCAACGTGAGCAGTAATTGTATTCTGCTGGCCCTGCGCTTTGCGGCTCGCAGCGAGAGCGAGGCTCGCGGCAAGGCCGATCACCACGAGACGCCGGACGTTGGTCGAAATCCTCACTAGAATATGTATCCCACGCTTAGGTTGACCAGATTCGCTGAATTCGAGTTCGTATCCAGTAGGAACGTTTTAATGTTTCGATACTCGAGCGAAAACACGATATCGGACCGCGGCTGGTATACCATATTCACAAAAGCGCTCTGATTTCTGGCCAGAGGCGCCCCATACAGGTTCTCATTCCCGCCGTACTCCCGCAAATTTGAAGCGTAGGGGTTGTCCTGCCCGAACGCGCCGTTAAATTGTAGCTTGGAGGTGGCCTTGAACTTCAATTGGGCCCAGCCGCCCATGGAATTGAGCCCTTCAACTTCTGTCAGAGGAGAAGCAAACGGTCCATTCCAGAGGGCGCTTTGGCCGATACCGCCACCGAGGCCTCCCAAGGCCCGTCCTCGATAGAACTGCCCGGTGAATTCAAATCTCGATCCCAGAGGGAGGGTCAAATCCACCATGCCGGCCCAGCTGTCGATGTCCCGGTGGAATCCCCAATCCTGTCGGCCATAGTAACCACCGAATCCAAGGACGAGATCCTGGCCGTGCATTTTCTGGGTCCAGGCAACTCTGGCGGCATACGCGGGCTGTCCGGAATTTTCGCCCCAGGTTGGATAGCGGTCGGTGGTAGAGAACGGAACGTCTCCGGAAAAAGAATCCAAAATTCCGCCCTGCAGCGAGAGCCTAGAGGATTCGGAAAGAGTGAAGTTATGCTCGACGCGAACTTGCGGCGTCCAGCTCCAAAGATTTCCGGCGTAAGCGAGAGCGGGAACCGCAAGAGTGGCGTAGGAAGTCGGGCTAAGCGGTGAAAAAAAGAGGGTATCCTGACCTGCTACGACGGAAGTGTTCTGCCAGTCGAAGCGAACGGTGCCAGTTCGCAGACGCATGATGCCGAAAGAGACTCCGTTCGGGGATTGCGGGAAGCCGCCGGCAAAATCGAATTGAACATCCGCGCTGGTGCGCGCGCCGGCGATGGTTGGGCCAAACGCTTCGACTCCGAGTTGCGATTGACGTAGTGAGCCGCCGAACGAGGAATCTCCAAGAAGTGGTCCCGAGGGAACAGCGAGCAGCGGAAAATCCACGCTGTCCACGCTGCCGCGATTGTCAAACAGATTGAAAAGCAGAATTCCCGAAAGGCGCAGGCGATATTTCGAGGAGCTCTCGACTTTCGTTTGGCTCTGTTCGGCAATTTTTGCGTCGGCCATTTGCTGATTTTCTTGCAGCTTGTTGATACGCTCTTCGCCGGGACTAGGCGCGCCTGGGGGGCTTAGTTGAACTTGCGCCGCCTCCATGCCCTTGGCGGGCTGCTCCAAAGCGGCGAGCTGCGACTTCGTGACGTCCAACTCTTTTCGCATTGCGGATGCATCAGCTTGCGCGGATTGCTGCTGGGTCTTCAGATCCTTGACCTGGGCGTTGAGCGTGTCTATCTGCGCCTGCAATTGCTTCAGCAGCATTGCGACGGGCGCGGGATCAGTCGAATGCGCGGAGTCTTGCGACGCAGGGCCCGCGGGGGCGTTTGCATTTTGCGCGCGCGCTAGATCGAAAGGCACAATCGGCCAGATGAGCACGGCCGAGACGCCGAGGATACACTTCCGCCAGTGGTTCCCACGCATAACTGCCTCCTATGCAAGCGGCAAGAAAATTGTGCGCCGGTCAGTTCCCGCCAGATTGCTTTACCGTCTTTGCGGCTCTGCGGGGTCGCCGACTTTTGTTTTGCCCGAATGCTTGCGTGGAGCAGCGCTTAGAACTTCGCGGATCTTTACGAGAAGGGTCAACCTGGAAAAGGGCTTCTGCAACACGCACGCATCGATCGGAAAAACATCGTCATTCTTTAACGGAAATTCCGCGTATCCGGTCATGAAAATTGTTCGAGTCTCGGGCCTCGCTTTGGATATCCGCTCGGCCAAATCCAGACCGCCCATACGCGGCATAACCATGTCGGTCAATAAAAGATCAATCGGGTGTGAATGCCTAGAGGCGAGTTCCAAGGCTTCCGCTCCGTCCGCGGCTACCAGCACGGTGTACCCTGCGCTAATGAGGAATTCAGATGCGAGTTCACGGACACCGGTTTCATCCTCCGCCAGAAGAATCGTCTCGCTGCCATGCGGCGCCGAATTCGGCTTGGCTTGTTCGATGCCATTTTCAGCCAGCTTGCCCGAACAAGGTAGATAAATCTCAAACGTGGCACCGGCTCCCGGAGAGCTGTCTACCCAGATAAATCCGCCGCTTTGTTTCACAATTCCATAGACGGTCGCCAGACCCAATCCGGTGCCCTTACCAAGCATTTTGGTAGTGAAAAAGGGCTCGAAGATGCGCACTTTTGTTTCCGGGTCCATGCCGTGCCCAGTGTCGGACACTGCTAGAAGAACATAGGCGCCAGCGAGCATTGGCTGACGGCGGGCAGCCTCCACCGCATCCATGACCACGTTCCTGGTGCGCACCGTGAGTTTGCCTCCATCCGGCATGGCGTCCCGGGCGTTGACGGACAGGTTCAAGAAGACTTGCTCGATTTGGCCGGGGTCGGCAAGAACGGTGGCCAGTTTAGGTTCAGGTAGAAAACTGAATTCGATGTGTTCGCCGATGAGGCGCGGCAACATTTTGCTCATTTCGGAGATTGTCTGGTTGAGATCTAACACGCGGGGTTGAAGCACTTGCATCCTGCTGAACGCGAGGAGTTGGCGGGTCATGGAAACGGCGCGGTCGCCAGCCTTCTGGATCTGCTCCAGGTAGCGGAGCTGTGCTTTGTCTGTTTTGTCGCTATCCAACAGTAAGTCGGTATTGCCACGAATCACCGTCAGCAAATTATTAAAGTCATGCGCCACGCCGCCCGCAAGGCGCCCGACGGCTTCCATCTTGTGCGCTTGTCGTAATCGTTCTTCGAGCTGCTTCTGCTCTTCCCGGGCATTTTTCAGGGTTGCGCGCATGCGGCCAAAAGCTTCGGTGACTTCGCCAACCTCGCCGCCTCCTCCAGTTTCCAGTGGGTGGCTGTAATTCCCTTCTCCCAGTGCGCGGACGCCAAGTACCAGGCTGGAAAGTGGACGGGTAAAGGTATGGGAGATGAGAAACACCAAGATGCCGCCGATCACCACGCTTAGGAGACCCAATGCGAGGAGAATGCGGTTCAAGCGGCTCAGAAATTGCGTGGCTTTGTCCAGGGATTTCAAGACGGTCAAAGTCACGGGAAGTTCGCCAGGTATGGACAAGTTTACGGTGGACACCAGGTAACGCTCATTGCCAACTCGGAGTTCCTGTAGGGCGGCTTCCGTATCGCCATTCGTTGACGGTCCCAGTTGGGGAAAATTGTTTCCTTCGGCGGAGGGAAGGGTTGTTGCCACCGTTACGCCCGAACAACGGAACACCATGTCACTGGAAACGACCTTGCTGAACTCCTGCACCGTGCGGTTATCAATTTCGTGCCCGAGGGCCAATACGCCCATGATGGTGTTTTGGCGCGCGGCTCCAAAATAAATGGGTTGGAGCCAGACCTCGTAGAGGTGGCCTTCACTGAACCACCAGTTGCGTCCATCTCCCTTTTGTACCGCAAGGCGCAGCAGCTCCTGCGTTTTTTCGCGCGTGAAGCCTTGTGACCCGGTGTGAAGTCCAACCACTTCCCCGGTGCGATTCGCAAGAACCAGCAAGTCGCTTCCCGATAACCTCCAGATATTTTCGGACTCATCCTGGATTGTGGGCGCATCCTCGGTGGTCATCAGAGCGCGGACGGTGGGGAGGTCTGCCAGCAGTTCGGCGGAACGCACGGATGTCGATTGTCGTTGCTGTTCGAAGATTTGGTAGGTCTTTACCGAGTTGCGGAGTTCCTGGCGGAGCGATTCCCGAACGCGTTTTTGCACGCTATAGCTGACGACCGACAGGGTTGCAGCGGTTAAACCCGCGGTGATGGCCACCAAGGAAAGAAGAAACTTGGTGCGCAAGCGAACGGCTTTATACACGTAGACCCACCCTTGAAGCGTTTCCGCACGAATGTGCAGCGGATACACCTGCGCCGTGTACCTGTTCACTCGAACTTACCATTGTCTCGGGCTTGGGCATGGACTGGTGTGGGGCGGAGTGGCGAAAGATGTATGGCGGGGATTTGTTAGGGGTGCGAATGGAACTCACGATCGACAGAGAAATAAAAGCGCCTAGCGGGGAAAAAAATAAGTGAGAGGCGCCCGCCTCGGAACGCGGCCGCGACACGGGCGGAGTTGAAGCTTACGGAGGAAACCACAACAACCACGCGCGAATTCGGTGTGTGGGCCACCCATCGCGCCCGAGTACTTAACTCAATTCTTGTTACCGGGCAGGGGCGCGAGGTAGAGGGTTGGCAAACCGAAGGCGCGGCCGCAGTCGCTGGCGAAGAGAACTGTCTTGGAGTCGAGTGACCAGGCGGGTGCGGAGTTATTGCAATTGCCGCCTGTGAGAATAGTTTGTGTGCCGCTTCCAAGATCGCGTAGGACTATTTGCGTGGGTCCGTTTTCGATTGATTCAGATGCCACCCATTTTCCGTCTGGAGAAACGACGGAGATTGGCGAATCTGCGGGAACCAGGATCGAGAGAGTTGAAGCGCGGCCGTTGTTTGGATTGAACTCCATCATTGTGGATTTTTGATTGGCAACGAGTTCGAAATAGATGGATGTGCCGTTGGATGCGAGTCTGGGGTGGAGGGCGTGGCCGGGGAACGCTAGTTCTTGATTGCGATCGACTTGCGCCCAGCGAAGAATGTAACGGTCTTTTCCCATCGATTGGTAGAAAGGTGCCGCTGGGGTTACAACCGGGAATGAAGAGAAGATGGCGCCGGGCTGGACGAAGGCGTGCTCGTAATGCTGGGCGGGTTCTTTCGCGTAGGCGAGCATGTGATGTTTGGCGTCGAGAAACGAAAACAGCGCTATCAATGCGATGGTTGCAAGAGGGAGCCAGCGCGGCATTTGCCGCCAATTTCGATATCCCGCAAGAATAAACAAGGCGAAGAGGAGCCAGACTTTTGGGAAGAGCCATGCCGGGCGTAGCGGCAGCGTCAGGAGCACAAACGAAGATGCGAGGAGCGCGCTTTGCCATGGCGGAGATTCTTCCAGGAGCAGGACAACGGGAAGCAGGAGGACAATGAAGGTGTACGAAGCGGTGCTGGTAGAAAGAAGGACGGCGGCGATCACGAACCAGGCGAAATCGTGACGCGGGGTGGATCGGCGGGTGTTCGTGCCGATAAAGAGAAACGCGACGATCGAGAGCGAAATGAAAGTTCGTAGAAAGAAAAACAGTTGGGGAGCTTGCCAAAACGGATGCGGATTCAGCTCCGGCTCCGCCATCAAGTTGTGCCGGAGAAAGGTCGAGAAGGTTGGTACGCCCGGATTGTATGGATCGATGGAACCGCCTTCGAGGGTGCGCGGAAGAATCTGGGTGGCGTAATAGCGGATGTCAGGCGCGCTGAATAACACGATTGCTAATGCGAGGAGAGCGAGGGCGGCGACGATCATGCCAGCAGTGGCTTTCCATTGGCGCCTGGCGGCGAAGTACAGGAGGAATGGTCCGCCGTAGAGTTTCAGGGCGAAGGCTATTCCCGTGATGACTCCGCTCCAGCCTTCGTTGTTTCGGTGCAGAAAATAGAACGCCAGGGTAAGCAGAAATAAAAGGAAGACGTAATATTGGCCGTACTCGAAATTAGTGCGGAGGGAAAAGTAGCCGCAGAAGGCCAACAGCCAGACGACAGCGAAACTGAATCTGGTTACTTTTGAAAGTAGCCAGACAGTGGCGAGAAGAAAACCCAAGTTGAGCAGCAGCCAGATCTGCTTTGCACGCTGCGGGGGAAGGCCGGTGAGCGGCGCCATGGGGAGCATGGTCAGTGGCGTTTGAGGCGTGTACGCGCCGAGCTGCGTTCCGTTGCCAGCGTAGTTCATCTGGCGCGCGAACCATGTCCAATCGTAATAGGAACGTAATGGCTGGCCCTGGCGGAGTGCCCGGGCCGCGGTGTAGTAATTGGGGAAATCTGTTTCCGGAGTGGTCCAGCCGGTGCGAACGGCGGTAGCGATTAGGAAAAGAAACGTGAGGATGACGGCGATTCGCATGGCGGGAGTGGAAGGCTTGCCGGCGCGCAGAAATCGCCGGGACCGTTTCGGGGAGGTGGCCGAGCCGGGATCTGGCGGCGGATTCACGGAGAGAGTGTACCGTCAGCCGCGAGACGGCGCTCCCAAACCTGGTCGCCGTCCGGGAACGTTTTGATTTGGCGGAAATGGTGACGTACGTAATCGCGGAGCGGGGCCAGGTGATCGCCGCGGTCGTTGATATTTTCCGGAACGTCCACATCGACAGACCAGACGACCAAGCTGACGGGTTTCGTTTCCAAGGAATGAATGGCCTCCTGGACCTGTTCGGGTCGGGTGTAGTTGGTGGTGGTGAGGAACGGCACTCCCGCCGGGTTCCGCAGGTGCAGTGGAAAATAAACGCGAGGAAGCGTGGCGCCGTCCAGGAGGAAATCGGAGGGATGGGTGTGTGCCGCCAACCACGCGTATTTATCCCGCTGCTCCGGCGAGGAAAATGCGATGCGTCCCGCAGGAAGATTTGAGACGTACGCTGGACGCGACTGCGTGACCCATGGCTCCGCGATGAACAGCGTTAGTCCAAAAGTCCACAGCAACTTTGTCGGTATGTTGCTATTGCGGCTGCTGCGTTTTTCCACGAGCCAAACGAGGATGATGATTGCTGGAGGCGACTCGGCGGCAAGACGCATGATGCTTGGCGATGAGGCGGTGCCGAGAAACAGGAACCAACCCACGATGTTGAACAGCATGAGCTTGTCCCACGGCTCTGTGTCGTCGGCGGGGCGACGGCGCCAGTAACGAACGAGAAAAAGTATGTAGGCGAACGGTACGATTGCGTAGATAAAAAGCCACACCAGCAAGGCTGGCAGGTGAGACCAGGGTGGAACGCCCGGGAAGCTCAGATAAATTAGCGGCGTATTGGCGTTGATGTCGGTTGAATAGTAGCGCAGCGTGAAGACCACCACGCAGTTCCACACGTTTGCAACGCCACCCTGGATGATCGCGTATCCACAGGAGACCGCCAGCGTGGCGCAGAACGCCAAAAACAAGGAAATCGTCTTTACCGCCACGGTTTTGTTTTGGCGCATGCAGCGGCGCTCCCACAGAAGGAAACACGCCAGGCCCAACAAGCACATCAGGCCTTCCGCGTGAGTGAAGAGCGCGGCCAGGCCAGAGAACATTCCAGCCAGGGCTACACGCGGAACGCTTCTGGTGTCGATGACCACTGCGATAGCCGCCAACATGGCCAAGAGGCTGAACCAGTGGTGCGTGGCGTTTAACATGGCGTGGTACGAGCAGACCAAAAACAGGAGCGCGGGGAGGAGGACGTTTTTGGGGCCGAGAATTTTTCTGGAGATCAACACCATACAGGCGGTTAGGCCAATTCCGAGCAAGATCAAGGACACATTGGGAATCCACGCGGGCATCCCGAAAATCCTGAAGAACGCCAGGTAGACAAATTCTGTTCCCGGCAAAGTGAATTGAAAGAAGTCGCGATACATCACTTGGCCGTGCAGCATTCGTTCGGCGTTCAGCAGGAATATGGTTTGGTCGCCACTAAGCCAGAGAGGAGCGCGGCCATCGACGAAAAGCGAGAAATACAGGAATGTCGCGGTTAAAATCGAAGCGATCAAGAGTAACAGACGTGATGAGCGGGGCGATGTTCTGGTGGTCACGCTGCTGGAGTGAGGTACTTGCCGTTCAGCTGATGTCATGTCCAGGTCGCTACTTTAGGACCAGGGGAGGGCCGCTTACTTCCTTTTCTTTCAGGTGGAATTTTACTTCGACGTGGTCGGCGATCGTGATGAACGGGATGCCTTTGTTCATGCCGTAGTCCTTACGATCGAATTTCATCGTTCCTTTGACCTCGCCTGAGCCGGTTCCGCGATTGGAGATGGTCATGGTCAGTTTCTCGGGGTTGGATAGGCCACGTATCGTGAAGTCGCCATCCACTTCAAAAGTATCGGGACCGGTCTGCACCATTTTGGTGGACACAAAAGTGATCAAAGGATTCTGCTGAACGTCAAAGAAGTCTTTGCCCTTGAGCTTGTTGTTTTTCATACCGCTTCCGGTATCGACGCTGTCTGAATGAATCTTGACGTTCAAGACGCCGGAGGTGGCATCGGGAGATGCAAAGGTAAGCGTCGCATCCCACTTGTCGAATTTACCGGTGAGAGCGACGGAAGCTTTCACGTAAAAGGTAATCGAGCTGCCCTTCGGCGAAACTTCGAAAACAGCAGTTTGCGCGTGAATAAAGGATGGAAGGACGGAAGCTAGTAACAAAAGGACACCCAATCGCATGACGCGAAGTGTGCGTGTTTCCGATTTCATTGTCAATTACAGACCATGGCGGGGAAGTAAGTGCAAACGCGGTCTTCTGAAGCCCGCAAAACCCGTCGCAAAGAAGCGCTCGCCGGCGAACACGTTCAGCTTTTTCTCTTGGCTATGGCGAAAAATACGACACCCAGGCAAGTCCAAGTCACGCCGGGCGCGATCCGATGAGCGAAGAAGCTGATGGCTCCCGCCAGGAAAAACAAAGCTGCCGCTAGCTTAATAAGAGTGGCTTTGTCCATTCGCGGATTCTAGCTACGCGAGTATCGTAATGGCAACCGTGTTAGTTCTTGGTTGGGTTCTGGGTGGGGAACGGTCGGGAATGGGTTCCCCGGTCAATGACGTCGTCGACGCGAATGGTTTTGGGAGTTTCGGGCTTCGCGGATTTCTTTGCAGATTTTTTTGCGGCTTTCGCGGGACGGCGTTTTGCCGGAGCTTTCTTCTTCATTGAGGCTCTCCCTTACGAGCGTAATTTTGAACACGCGTCGGACGAGCATTATTCGTTGGCAGTGACTGGGCGTCAAGTATTGGGAGTAAAGCGTCGGGATAACCTTGTAGAAATTGCGGCTCAGGTTTTAGTTGGAGACTTTTTTCGGTAGCAGGCCGTCTTTCTCCATCTGCTTCGGAACTTCTTTGACCAGGCCATCGGCGACTTTCTTCGCTGACTTCGGATTGAAGGACTTGCTGACGCCGTTCCACACCAGGTCACCGTCGGGCTTGCTGGTGGCGTAAACGTTGGTCTCGACGACGACGGAGGTATCTTCCCGCGTATATCCGGGCTCGTAAATCACGGGATACACAGCGCCCAGGTAGCCGTAGAACGAGTAGTAGTAGGGAAACGGGGCAACGTAGGTGGAGCTCGGGACGACCGTCACTTTCTTATCGATCTTCAGCAGACGCGAGACGACTACAGCGTCAATGTGATTGTCGCGGATCTGCCCGCGGAGATAGTCGAGATCGAGTTTTGTGTTCGCGTCGGGGCGTAACAGGATGTGGTTGCCGGGAATGGTCTCAATGCCCGGACGCGCAATCTGGGCGGCCATGGCGTCTTCGAAGTCGGCGCGCACCTCCAGGTTTTGCGCGACGCCGATAACCAGAATTTTGTGGAACGTCTGTCCTTGGTAATTTGAATTGAACCAACTGGTGATCATTTTGACGGATTTGGCGCTGGTGGCAGCGAGAACAACCAACAGAAGGAAGAACAGAAGCGCGGAGCGAAGGACTTGACGGCTGGTGAAATGAGGAAATGTCATGGATTCATCTTGCGGAAGGGACAGGCGCTTAGCAAGTGTTTCGAAGCGATACAGAGGGGAAGCTCTCCGCTGCTGCGGCGCTCAGCTAGTCAGCCCTTCAGTTGGATGTTCGGGCCGAATTCGGCTACTGATTTACTTACCTCCAAGAGCTGCTGTTCGACAATTCCCAACACGAGCGAAGCAGCGCCTGCTCGTCCCTCTTGAATAAAATGATCGGCGTCAGAGAGCCAACGCTTCGGTAGTTCAAGCAGATAGTCTTTTGTTTTCTGGTCTAAAACCGTAGCGTCAATTTGGGCAACTAGCTTCTGCAGCGCTTCAAGTCGAAGATGAATTCCGTGGGTATCATCGCTCATAAATGCTCCAGCTGCACGTTAGTCCTACGACCATTACGGGACAATGGGAATTTCGGGGACAGACGGAACGCTCCCTGCATTGTTTTGTTGAAGAAAGTAAATTCTAGAAAACGTCCCAGCTGTCGCCGGTTTTCGTCCAAGCGTACTTTTAATTTAAATCGCTTCCCTTTTCCAGAATGAAAGCCTTCAGTTCAGAAACCGACGTTGCTCCGATCATGACCGGGACAGTGTCATAAAACTCTTGGAGAACCATTGCCGTTACCTCGTGCTGGCCCATGCCTCTAGTTTTGCCATCACTGGTGGTCATCGTAACTCCACTGCTTCCCCATGAATTCGACTTGTTGAGACCTGTTATGAGTGTCTGAGTCCACGGCGCGAGGATGCGCATTTTCCAAACGACAATTCCGACAACTCTGTTCTGGCCCGATACCAAGAGAGGTCCACCAGAATTACAGGGTTAAAGGCGCCGTTCGCTACTAGGTGCTTGACCACTTTATCTCCCTGTTGGACCGCCTCGAAGCCGGACAGATATCCAACGCTCAGCAGAGGTGCAGGTCCGTTGTAGATCAACGGGAAACCCCACGTTGTAACCGGATCTCCTGCCTTAAGCACTTTGTCATCTCCCAATTCCAGACCTCCGGGGATTTTCTTTGACGGCTTAAGGAGCGCCAAGTCACGCGACGAGTCGGTGACCATCTTAGAGAGGTAACAGGGTCTCCGTGGGACGTTGTTGCCTTGAGATCCCGACTTCACATCCTTCGACGACGTGATTGTCTGTCACGATAATCCCTGTTGATACAAGGAACGCGGTGCCCTTCTTGTCGGTTTTAGGGCAGATTAGAAGAAAGACGGAGTCGTATCGCTGCCGTTCCAAGCGAGAATTGTCGCGTTAGGATTTCCGAAAATTTGCACGGAACAGTACGAGAGCGCCCCCTCATAAGTGATGTCGAAGCTGAAAGGTTTCTGTCCGGGAAATCCCGGAGACACGCCGATGAATTCGACTCCCTCACTGGTGAAGAATGCGGGAGCTGCTCATGCTCGACGAGGAGGAACCTTAGCGTCAAACCACGCTGGAAGTCCTTTCGCAATGTACCTAGTGGCGCAGCAATTGTTCTTGTGCGGAATCTTCTACTATTAATTCCGCTTCGGGCAGTGATACATCTCGCTCCCGTGCGAGTTTGCCTACCAGCCGGTCGTACTTGCCCAATCGCGCCTCAACTTCATTGCCTGAAACCGTACCTAGCCATTCTCGAATCTTGCCAACAAACTCGTAATACGAGCCAGCTACCGAATGCGCGCTCACAGTTCTTCTCCCAAGCTTTCAGGTCGTCCTAATCGAAACACACCGCTCGTCGAGCGGCGATGCACAGGCTAGGTGAGTCACGAACCCAATCTGCCCGCTTTGCAATGGAGCACGAAGACCCAGCGCAGCCATAGGCGAAAGCGTAGCCAGCGACTCATCTCGAATTGTTCCCAACTCATGGGGCATCCTTCCCATTCAGGAACAGCAAAATAACCAGCCTTCCAATATTTTGCGATTCATCATAGACCTCCACAATCCCATTTTCGCTGTACAGGTTTGGGATATCCCCGCCTGAGACATCCCATAGGCCGGGGAAGGCTTTCCGCACAGGATTACCCAGCGGATGAACGCTAGTCTACTGACAGAAGATGGGTAACTGTCATTGTTCGCAGGCTGGGGCGTGGGCGATGGCGTCTCCGTTTGCGAGTTGAAGCAACTCAGCTTCCGGCACTGCGAAATCTGCGCCGCCACAATTCAAACAGACAGCAATCTCAGGAAATACCCACACCACGGGCTTATCAACATCTTTCAATTCAGGAAAATGGATGACCATCTCCGCGCTGAATTTCTCTTGGTTGACTGACCCGCACGATTTGCAAGGCATGCTCGTACCCTTCCGTGTGCAGTACGTAAGCTCTTCGTCAAAGCGACTAGGTATGGCTGAACTTGAGGAGAAGAACCTGAAGGGGCGTGAGTTGAGCGTCGCGACTTGAGCGCTGAACTATGTCATAGATACGCCTCGGTTCAAACTGGTAGAACTACCAGTTTGACAAGTCCCGGTACCGGACATGACCCGCTAGTGGATTTCGTTAGATTTCTTGCCCCAATACAGCCTTTGGCACTAGATATCATCATGGGCGCAAAGTATGAAGTTGGGCGCAGCGGTCAGACAATTCTGAGGAAAGGACGTTGCGGCTGCGGACTTAAATCAAACTCTTTGTGCAGACTAGAATGGTGCGCCCGGGGGGACTCGAACTCCCGACCTTCTGGTTCGTAGACTCCAGTTCCAAAAATCCAAGTGGTTTCTTTGGTGTCGCTTACGAGCCGAAAACATCGTTTTTGCCTTCCTCAATTGTCCGTAGATTGTCCGTAACTTTTTGAATTTGGAGCGCAGATGGGGTTACAAAACAGCAGTGGATTTTCTGTTGGGGGAATTAAAACAACGGCAGGCGGACCGCGTAATCATCGCTCGCGTGCAAACGCCGAAGTATTTGGTGGGGTTCAAGGCTTCGGGTGCAGCGGTATTCGGGTACGACGTGAAACAGGCGAAGAGATTCGATGCAGGGAGCCTGGAGCTATCGGGTGCGGTTGGGTTGTTGCGTGGGTTGGAAGACGTCGAAGCGGTGGTATCGGAGAAGGCGAAAACCGTGGGCGCTTAATGCGGTCAAGCGCGGCGTCTATCCCCCGCCAATTCGTGTTTCGTTTTGATGACCTCGTAGGGACGGCGTGTTGGAGAATGACCCGAAGTTCAAGGCGGCCGCGAAGGCCATATGGGAGAAAGCCCGGAAGGGCCGCGACCAGAACGAGACTGGGAACTACATCCAGCCGGATTTATCCAGCGGCGAAGTTCAAGTCTCCAAGCAAGATGGCAAAGCTACGATTCGCGTTCCGCGTTCTGCGATAGCGCTCATCCACACGCACCCGGCATGGGGTGGTGGGCAACCATCGGGACCGGACATTGATAGCGCCAAGGCATTCGGCAAGAACATCTACGTGGTCAGTAAATCCGGGCTGCAGGTTGCGGACAAGTACGGCAAGGTCACCAACGTCTATAACAATCCGAACTGGTATGACGAAGAGCATCCGAAGTAAAGGGTCGTGAAATTTATGATTGGGCGACCTAAGTGATAAATGCTAGCCAGCGGTTTCTCACTGGTGAATCCAAAACCACAAGCCCCAAAGCAGCGCGATAACGATTGCGATAGTGAGCAGAGCCGCCAAGGCTATTTTCAGCAAGATTCCGTGCCGCCCTCGACTTTTCGACTGCCACAATCTCAACCTCTCCCAGTCCCGCAGCACCAACCTCAAATCACAGCGTTCGACGGTTGCGGAAAACTCTCTTGATGGTACCCCTTCGCAGATTAACAAATAGAGCGCCCACGAACGCTACAAATGCTACTCCGTAAAGCACCATCTGCTGGTTCGCTATAATGGGCGCGACCAAGATGCAAATCAGCAGGACCGCGACCAGATAGAGTTCGATTCGCGGATACCGCATTGGGGAATGCTATCACGCTCGGGGGAACAAGCCTTAGCCGCCCACTAATTCTGTCAGTACGGTCCCGGACCGACTGGTCTACGCGATAATCAGTATATTTTCGTACAGCAGTGTCGGGGTATCCGCCCATCCCGACTCCCGCGCCTTCTGTGTAGAACTCGAAATGATAAGCCCCGCTGAATCTTTTGGATTTGGCGGGGTTTCAGTTTACCGGGCGTCTCCTTATCCGCCGGGCGGACAATTATTTAAGGCAGCACTAAAAAACATGGGAACGGTAGAAAGGCGTATCCTACCGGAAGGGAGGAAGTGAAGTGGGTACATGCAAAGAATGCAAGCGGCTCGGGAAAAACGCGGCTAATACACTTGCATCTTGGCGCGAACAACGCGCTGTTAATTCGCAGTGGGGCGAAAAGGGTAAGACCGCCAAAAAATTAGAGGCAGACCGCTACTTAGCGTATGAAGTAGCAATTGCAGAGTCCCATACACATGAAGCCCACGACCACCCGCAACTGGGCCGCCACACATCGGCAAGAGATTTAGAGGTTACGCTGGAGGACTTCCGCAAAAGAAATTCCCTACGCTAGGCAACCTTCCTTTTCCTCCACCAGCCTTGGATGACGACCGAATGGCAGACCTGACGGCGGTCAACGAACGAAACTTTACATTTCTGGATTGGCGCGGTCCGCTTTCGCGGCAGAGGAAGGAAACGACAGTCTAGCACAATTGGTGAAACCGAGTCAGGACAAGCGGTAGTAGCTGGCCGCCTCGCCTCGCTTATGAGCAGTTACGTTGTTGTCGCTTAATCCGTATGAAACCCCAACATGGTAGTAACCAATGCCCACGCCTGATGCGACGCCCTTCCAACTTTGCAGCGGCACAGCGTAAGCACCCTCCGTCAAACGTATGATCGTAGTGTAGCCGTCCATCTTCGCTCGTTGTTTGAGTTCGGCTAGACCGATGTGTTCAGCGACAGACATAATCACATGATAGCAGATATGTTAACGTCCAGCCTCAATTCGTTCCGTCTTGATTGCCTCAATAGCCACCAATTTCCGGTCAACATCAGGTCCGTAGGCCGCCCCACATGTAGGAACTGCTTGCTATCCTCACTGCGAGCGCACACACTCAAGTCCCACGCTCTATTCCGCAGACCGGAAAAGTCCACGCAGACTGAAAGCTGTTTTATGAAGACTCGATACGATTTATTCGAACTGAGGGACGGGTGTTCTATTTGGGTTGGCTGCGCCAACACGATAGAAGAGGTCAAAACCCAAGCCCGGCATCGGGTCGCTGAGGCCCCTCGGGAGTGGGTAATCTTGGACCAAACGACAGGGCACAAAAGCGTTTTAAAGCCGGAGCAACTCATCCCCAGCAATAACTCTAGCTGCTAGTTGTTAAACGCTAAAAATAGGACAAAAACCACCGCTACCAGAAACACTGTTCCGATGATGTAGTTAGAAGAATTCAGATTGGGTCGCAGGGCGCTTTTGGTCCGCATGAAGCGATACTGCCCACTCCCGTCAAAGCCGTCAATTAAGATTGTCCGCGAAGTTTCCGTGCGGCAGCCTGCGAACTAAGGGACTTATGCCTAACTACATAGCCCGGGTCGAACTGCACGACACCGACGAGGAAGAAGATTACGGGCGAGTCGTTGTTTCCTCGCAAATGGGACTCGGAGTTTATCGACCT
>Ga0210383_10000790_pt1 | contig 28860 bp, 18 predicted proteins | sample IncBWC14OmetaG_FD_160072 | JGI IMG/M metagenome (GOLD analysis project Ga0210383, IMG submission 160072) | Forest soil microbial communities from Barre Woods Harvard Forest LTER site, Petersham, Massachusetts, United States - Inc-BW-C-14-O ... | reverse complement strand
ATTCATCTGCGTCACGGGAGACGGAACCATCTCTGCATGGGCTGGTGGAGCGGCGGCGACGCTGGAGGTGGACAACTCCAAGGGTGGTTCGCCACACGGCGCGGTTTATAAGGGTGCCACTTCGGCTCTGGTAAATGGAAAAGTCTTCCTGTACGTCACGAATTTCCGCTCAGGCAAAGTGGAAGTCTACGACAATACCTTCAAGCCCGTGCACATCTCCGAAGAATTATTTGACGACGACGCTCTTCCGCGCGACTTCGCGCCCTTCAACATCCAGAACATTGGCGGAACGCTCTTTGTCACTTACGCAAAACAGGACGCCGCAAAACACGATGACGTGGCTGGCGAAGGTAATGGTTTCGTTGAACTTTATCAACCCGATGGCAAGCACGTCGGCCATCTTCAGCACGGTCCCTGGCTCAATTCGCCCTGGGGAGTTGTCTGGACGCCACGCGATTTCGGCGTTTTCAGCAACAGCATCCTGGTGGGCAATTTCGGCAGCGGCTGGGTCGCCGCCTACAACGGCTTCACCAAGGAATTTATCGGCTTCGTGAAGAATCCTGACGACTCGATTCTAACCATTGATGGACTCTGGTCGCTCACCTTCGGCAACAATGGCAGCGCGGGTCCATCCACAACGCTGTTCTTTTCCGCCGGCCCCGACCACGAAACGCATGGCCTTTTCGGCACGCTGACTCCTGTGGTCACCGAACAGACCGGATCCGTGGAGTAGCATTTCGCGGGATCCCGGTTCAGTCGGTAAATAATTGAAAAAGGGCTGCAGAGATTCTGCGTCTCTGCCGCCCCTTTTCTTAAGCTCCCCTACGTCGTCATTCCTGCAGTCCCACCCACGTTTCCTGCTGGACGAAAAAGCTTTGCTGCGTCAAACTTTTCTGGCAACTCTCTGTTTGGCCGATTGAGGTTCCTCATGGTTGAAGAGCCGGAAAACAACCGCGTCGTCAATGACTCGAACGAACTTCGCGAGGACGAAGGCTCGGAACCTATCAGCGCGGATCAACTGGACGGCTGGCTCAAAACTCTGATTGCCCGCGGCGGAAGCGATTTGCTGCTCGTCGCTGGAGCTCCCGCCTGCATTCGCGCAAAAGGCGTGGTTCAAAAAATCGATGCGCGTCCGCTCGACGGCCCCGAAATCGAAGCGGCAGTACTTCCCGCCCTTACGTCCCACGCGCTTGCGCGTTACCGCCAATCTCAAATCTCGGACTCCTCCTATCGCATCGCCGGGCTCGGCCGCTTTCGCATCAATCTTCATCGCGAACGAGGTCGTGCCGCCGCTACCATTCGTGCCCTGCCACAAAAGGTCCCCACGCTTCGCGAACTGAATCTTCCGCCTAGCGTGGAAACTCTGGCACATCTCCCGCGCGGCCTCGTGCTGATTGGCGGCCCGGCAGGTTCCGGTAAATCCACCACGTTAGCCGCGCTGATCGACGACATCAACCGCCGCGAAGCGCGCCACATTGTAACCATCGAAGATCCTGTCGAGTACGAGCACACCCATATTCGCAGCGTCATCGAGCAAGTCGAAATCGGCACCGACGCGCCTGATTTTCCCACAGCTCTCCGCGCCGCCTTGCGGCAGGCGCCGGATGTCCTCGTAGTCGGCGAAATGCGCGATCCCGAAACCATGCGCATCGCCGTCGCTGCAGCGGAAACCGGCCATCTCGTACTTTCCACTCTGCACACCATCGACGTCGCCACGACCATCTCGCGCATCTCCGATTCTTTTTCTGATGAACGACAAAACACCATTCGCCAGGAATTGGCGATGGCCCTCACCGCCGTTTTGACGCAAATCCTCTTGCCCAGCAAAACCGGCGAGCGTTTTCCCGCTGCCGAGCTATTGATGATCGGCTACGGCGCGCGCCAACACATTCGCCGCAACGCCCTCCAGCATCTCCACCAGGAAATCACCATGACCAAAAAGAAAGGTTCCTTCGCGCTCGAAGAGTCTCTCGTCCAGTTGATCAGCAAAGGCCACATCGACCGTGAAGACGCGCTCCTCTGCGCCATCCATCCCGACGACCTGGACATCCTCCTGAAAACCGGCAGCCGCGGATAAATATAATTCCGCAACAAACGTTTCCAAACGCCCCGTAGTTCAGGCAGAATACGTGCGCCAAACGAGGGGGTCTTATGAATCGCAGAAGTCTTGTCGCAACAATTGTCTTCGCAAGTATTTCCCTGGCGCCCGCAGGAACTCACGTCGTCGCCGACGAACAGCCGCTGGCCGGTTTTTCCGTCGAGTCTTCGCGCGCCGAACGCCAGTGGGAAGAAAAGATGAAAGCCATTCCCGATCCAGACAAAGTTCGCGCCTATATGAAACAGCTTTCCGCGCGGCCGCACCACGTCGGCTCGAAATATGACAAGGAAAACGCCGATTGGCTGCTCGCAAAATTTAAGGAATTCGGTCTTGATGCTCACATCGAAACTTTCGACGTGCTCATGCCCACGCCGAAGGAGCGCGCTGTCGAGCTCGTGGATGATGCTGGGGCGTTCAAATTTGCCGCGAAGCTGCAAGAGCCGGTTGTAAAAGAAGACCCTACTTCCGATCAGACTGCCGAGCAGCTTCCGACATACAACTCCTATTCGATTGACGGTAACGTGACCGCCAAGCTCGTTTACGTCAATTTCGGCGTGCCCGCCGACTACGAGCAGCTCGAGCGAATGGGCATCTCCGTAAAAGGCGCCATCGTTATCGCTCGTTATTACGGCTCCTGGCGCGGCATCAAGCCGAAGGTCGCCGCCGAACACGGCGCCATTGGCTGCCTCATTTTTTCCGATCCCCATGAGGACGGTTACACGCAGGGCGACGTTTTCCCTGCCGGGCCGTATCGTCCCAGGGACGGCGTGCAGCGCGGCAGCGTCGCCGATATGCCGCTCTATGCCGGCGATCCTCTAACACCTGGCGTGGGCGCGACGAAAGATGCAAAGCGCCTCGCCGTAAAAGACGCTCAGACGATCACCAAGATTCCTGTCCTCCCGATTTCGTACGGTGATGCGGAGCCTCTTCTCGCCTCGCTGAAAGGCCCCATCGCCCCGCAAGCGTGGCGTGGCGGGCTGGGCATCAGCTATCACATTGGCCCTGGCCCCGGAAGAGTGCATCTCAAGGTGATTTCGAATTGGGATCAAGCGCCCGTCAACGACGTCATTGCAAAAATTCCCGGCTCGGTCTATCCCGACGAATGGGTTATTCGCGGCAACCACCACGATGGCTGGGTAAACGGCGCCGAAGACCCAATTTCTGGCCAATCCGCAATGCTTGAAGAAGCTCGCGCGTTGGGCGAACTCGTGAAGCAAGGCTGGAAGCCCAAGCGCACGCTGATCTTTTGCGCGTGGGATGGCGAAGAAGAAGGCTTGCTCGGCTCGACGGAATGGGTTGAGACGCACGCCGAGGAACTCGATAAACACGCCGTGGCCTACATCAATTCCGACGGCAACGGCCGGGGTTATCTGGGTTTCGGTGGTTCCCATACGCTCGAAAAATTCATGAACGATATTGCTAAGGACATTCAGGATCCCGAGACGAAACTCTCCGCTTGGAAACGCGAGCAATTGCGCGCCATCGAGGAAGCGCCCGCCGATAAAAAACAGGAAGTCCGGCAACGCGCTGATATGCACTTGGGTGCACTCGGCTCCGGCTCGGACTTCACGCCCTTCCTCCAGCACGTCGGCGTTGCTTCGTTCAACATCGGCTTTGGCGGCGAGGACGGCGGCGGAATCTATCATTCGATTTACGATGACTTCTACTGGTACACCCATTTCGCCGATACGACATTCGTCTATGGCCGCGCGCTTGCGCAAACCGGCGGCAGCATGATGATGCGCCTGGGCGATGCGGATCTCCTGCCATTCGAGTTCAGCGACTTCGCGGAAACGATGCAGACCTACGTCAAGGAGCTGAAAGACCTCTCCAAGAAAATGCAGGACGAAATTCGCGAACGTAACCGCGAAATTGACGAAGGCGTTTTCACCGCGATCGCCGATCCAAAGAAAACGGAAATTCCGCCGAAAAAGGAAGAAGTTCCTCCCTACCAGAACTTCGCGCCTCTCGAGAACGCCGCCGATGCCGTCTCGCACAGCGCCGCCGAATATCGCAAAGCCCTGGAGCACGCCAATGCCAACGGCGGCGCCGCGCTGGCTGCGGCTTCGATTGCTGAGGTGAACAAACTGCTCATCGAGAGCGAACGCAAATTCATCACGCAGCAAGGCCTGCCGAACCGTCCGTGGTACCGTCACCAACTCTACGCGCCGGGCTTCTACACCGGCTACGCGGCAAAAACCATGCCTTATGTGCGTGAGTCCATCGAACAGAAACAATGGAAGCAAGCCGATGAGGGCGTCGTAGTCGTCGCGCAGTGCTTGCAGGACGAAGCCAAGTTAATCGCCGACGCCGCCGCAAAGCTCAACGCGGCGCATTAATTCATCTCGGTGTAGGGGCGGGGCTTGTTTATCCTGCAAGGGCCCCGCCCGCGCATTGAGCTAGGCATCGCCGTCTGTCTCGCCTGTCTCTTGCCGTTCACCGGAGGATTGGTTCATGCCGTCCTATAATCTCGCCATCGTCGGCATGGGAAACGTAGCCCGCGCCCTTCTGCGCCTGCTCATCTCCAAAGAGACCGACCTGCGCCGCCGCTACGACATTCGCTGGCGTCTCACAGGAGTCGCCACACGCCGCACCGGTTGGATTGCCGATCCAGATGGCCTTAATCCGCTCGCCGCTCTACACGGCCACTCGTTGATTCAACACGGCAACACGTCGCAGCCGCGTAATCTCCGCGAGTGGCTCGAAAAAACGCGCGCCGACGTTCTTTTTGAAGCGACTTCGCTGAACGTCAAAACTGGCCAGCCAGCCACCGAACATTTGAGGACCGCTCTTGAATTAGGCATGCATGCGATTACTGCCAACAAGGGTCCTATCGTTCACGCCTACCACGAGCTCACCACGCTCGCGAAAGAAAAGAACCGCCAATTCCTCTACGAATCCACGGTGATGGATGGCGTCCCCGTTTTCTCGATGTTTCCGTACGGCTTGCCCGCGACGGATATTCGCGGCTTCTCCGGAGTTTTGAATTCCACGACGAACGTCGTGCTCACGGAAATCGAAAAAGGCCGCTCGATGGAAGAAGCCATCAAGCGCGCCCAGGCAATGGGAATAGCGGAAACGGATCCGACCGCGGATTTGGATGGTTGGGACGCGGCGGTCAAGGTCGTTGCGCTGGCGATTGTCCTGATGGGCGCCAGCGTGCGCCTCGAGCAAGTCCAGCGCACCGGCATTCGCGAGCTGAGCGAAGAAAAAATCCGCTCCGTGCGTGCCGCTGGCATGCGTTACAAACTGGTCTGCCGCGCCGAACGCCGCGGCGATGGCGTGGAGTGCAGCGTGCGTCCGGAAATGTTGCTGGCCTCGGATCCCCTCGCCAACCTCGAAGGCAGCAGCTCGGCGATTCGCTTCGACCTCGACGTTTTCGGCTTATCACTCGTCGAGCACAATCCCGGTGTCGAAGCCACCGGCTACGGCTTGCTCGCCGATTTCCTGCGCGCCGTGCGTCAGTGACCGCGGCGCAGACTCGAAGTTAATTGCGACTCACCTGTTGTAGTTCGCCGCATAAGCTGGCAGGGGAATTCCGAGATCGCACCGTTCATCGCGAATCGGCGCGCCCGCGACGATACGAAGCGGAATGACGCCCGCCCAAACGGGCAGCGCGTAATCAGGAGCGTCGTCTTCCGGCGGGCCGACACGCACTTTTGCAGACGCCTCCGTCAGCGGCAAGCGCAGAATGCTCGTAGCCTTCAGCTCTTTTTCGTTGGGCTGCCGCGCGTCGTCCCAGCGCTGGGGCAAAATTTTCTCCGTGAACGCACGCAGAGCTTCAAGCTTCTCTGCCGGTGCATCGACGAGCGCGGCTTTGCCAAGAGCCACAACGCTGCGGTAATTCATCGAGTGATTAAACACCGAGCGGGCCAGGACAATCCCATCCGCAAGCGTAACCGTCAAACAAATGTTCACGCCTTCGCTGACCCCGCGCAGCATCCGGCTCGCAGCCGACCCGTGAAAATAAATCGCGTCGCCGATGCGCGCGTACAGCGTGGGAATCACAAACGGTTGGCCGTCGGTTGAAAATCCTACGTGGCACACCATCCCTTCATCGAGAATCTCATAAATGGTTTCGCGGTCGTAGATGCCGCGCTGCGGCTCGCGCACGACACGCGTGCGCTCGCTCGGCGTGAAGGATTCGGACACTGTGCACCTCATGGAGAAACGTGGCGCGGAGCCGGCCGGTTGATGGCCGCTCATTTGATTTGTAGCCGGCGCCAAAGCGGCATGAGTGAGGAACAACCATTTAAATGCTAACACGGTTGACAGCGGCTTCATCCCCGGCCCGCCCTGTGAGAAACTAGCTGCCGGAGAAATCGATGAGCACACCCGTGATGCACGGAGCAGAAAGCAAGCCGCTGGACGTCGCTTGGGTGCGGGCGCAATTCCCGTCGCTGCAATTGCAGGTGAACGGCCACCCCGCCGCCTTTCTCGACGGACCCGCGGGCACGCAAGTTCCCAGGCAAGTGATGGACGCGGTCCAAAATTATTATCTCAAGTCAAATGCCAACACCTGCGGAGCATTCGCCACCAGCCGCAAGAACGACTCCATCATCGCCTCCGCCCGCGCGGCCATGGCGGATTTTTGCAATTGCGATAAAGACGAAGTCATCTTCGGCCAGAACATGACCACCATCACCTTCGCGCTGGCCCGCGCCATCGGACGCACTCTCGAGCCCGGCGACGAAATTGTCGTGACCACTCTGGACCACGACGCAAACGTCGCCCCATGGCGCGCGCTCGAAGACCTGGGCATGGTGATTCGCCAGGTGGACATTCACGAATCGGATTGCACGCTCGACCTCGAAGACCTGAAGCACAAGATCAACAAGAACACGAAGCTTGTGGCTGTCGGCTACGCTTCCAACGCCGTAGGCACGATCAATCCCGTCGCCGAAATCACCAAGCTAGCCCACGCCGTAGGCGCGCTGATGTTCATTGACGCCGTGCACTACGCGCCGCACGGTCCGATTGACGTGCGCGCCCTCGATTGCGATTTTCTCGTCTGCTCGCCCTACAAATTCTTCGGCCCGCACATGGGGACGCTTTACGGCAAGTGCGAGCATCTTCTGCGCTTCAAACCCTACAAAGTCCGCCCCGCCCCAGATACGCTCCCCGACCGTTGGGAGACCGGCACGCAGGTCCATGAGCTAATTGCGGGAATCGGCGCGGCGGTGGATTACCTCGCCGAGCTCGGTCGGCGCTGCGATCCCGCTGCAAGCGATCGCCGCAGCGCTCTGCTTGCAGCCTACCGCGCGACGCACGACCACGAAATGGCGCTGTTTTTGCGTTTAGCGGAAGGTTTATTTGCGATTCCTGATCTGCAGTTCTTCGGCATCAGCGACCTGAAGCGGTTGCATGAGCGCTGCTCCACGGTTTCCATCAGGCTAGCCAATCACTCGCCCGCCGAAATCGCCGCATTTCTCGGCGAACGCGGTATCTTCACCTGGGATGGCAATTACTACGCGCTTAATCTGACCGAACGCCTCGGCGTCGAATCCAAGGGCGGCCTTTTGCGCATCGGTCTCGTTCACTACAACACAACAGAAGAAGTGGACCGCCTGCTCGCTGGGCTAAGGGAGATTGCAGCAAGCTAATCGTCGCGCAAACATTATGGGCAAACGACCGAAACCAATCGTACTAACCGTGCTGGATGGATGGGGCTACCGTGCCGAAACAAAAGGCAACGCGATCGCCCTAGCGCGCAAGCCAGCCTACGACGACCTTCTAAAGAAATATCCCAACACGCTCATCCACACGTCCGGTCCCTACGTTGGCCTGCCGGAAGGCCAGATGGGCAACAGCGAAGTCGGCCACATGAATATCGGCGCGGGCCGCATCGTCCACATGGACATCACGCGCATCGATCTTCTGATCGCCAATAAACAACTGCAAAACGTGCCGCTCTTTCAGCAAGCGATGGAGCGCGGCCGCCAGCACCAGCTGCACTTCATCGGACTCCTGAGCGATGGCGGCGTGCACTCGCACATCCAGCACTTGTTTGCGCTGCTCGAAATGGCCAAGCAGCAAAAAGTCGAACGTGTCTTTGTGCATTGCTTCATGGACGGCCGCGACACACCGCCCAACAGCGGCCGCGACTACGTCCGCCAGTTGCAGCAAAAGATGCGCGAGATAGGCGTCGGCGAGATCGCCACGCTCACCGGCCGCTACTATGCGATGGACCGTGACAACCGCTGGGAACGCGTCGAGCGCGCGTACCGCGCGATGGTGCACGGCTACGCGCTCTACCAGGATTCCAGTCCGGTAGCGGAGCTTGGCGCAAGCTACGAACGTGGGGTGACAGACGAGTTTGTCGAACCGATTGTCATCACCCAAGGCATGCGGCATGGGCAGTCCGCTGTACCCGTGGGTACAATCCGTGACGATGACGCCGTGATCTTCTTCAACTTCCGCGCCGACCGCGCCCGCCAAATGACGCGCGCGTTAGTCGAACCCGCCTTCGACAAAATCACCGACGCTAATCGCCCCAAAAATCTTTTCTACGTCGCCATGACCCAGTACGACAAAAACTGGTCCTGGCTCAAATACGTCATCGCTCCAGAAAAACTCGAGCACATCCTCGCGCAAGTTTTCGAAGAGCTTCAATATAAAAATCTCCGCTGCGCCGAAACCGAAAAATACGCCCACGTCACCTATTTCTTCAACGGCGGCGTCGAAAAACCCTTCGGCGGCGAAGAACGCATCCTCGTCCCCTCACCCAAAGTCGCCACCTACGACCTCAAGCCAGAAATGTCCGCGCAGGGAATCACGGGCACGGTTGTAAAAGCCATCGAAAAAGGCGAATTCGACGCCATCATCATGAACTACGCGAACGCCGACATGGTCGGCCACTCCGGCAATCTCGAAGCCACCATCAAAGCCGTCGAAGCCGTCGATGCCGGCCTCGCCCAAATTTATCAAACGCTGAAATCCCGCGGCGGCGCCTGGCTCATCACCGCCGACCACGGCAACGCCGAAACGATGATCGATCCCGCCAACGGCGGCCCGCACACTTATCACACAACAAATCCCGTCCCGCTCATCCTCGTTAGCGACAATGATTCGCTGCAACTGAAACCTGGTGGCTCCTTGCGCGACCTCGCTCCCACCATTCTCGCCGCGCTCGATCAGCCTCGCCCCGCCGACATGACCGGCCAGGACCTACGCGTCCCAGCAAAGAGGTGACATGACTCTCAGCTACGAACCCGCGAAACAAAAGCCTCCCGAGCCCGGCCAAAATCGCCCGCGCTCTTTCGGCACCATCACGATTCCCGGCACGCCGGTAGGCGCCATCGTCTCCGTAGGCCTCGTCGTCATTTGCTGGTTCGCACTTCCGCTCTCTCACCTTTTCATTCTCGGAACCGGTGGCCTCGGCCTTATCCTTGGCCTGTTCCTCTACTGGAAGCACCGCACCCCACGCGAATGAATCGCACCAGTCCAGCAGAAACAAAACTCGTCATCTGCGTCTGGCACCCCTTCACCTTCTGGCGCCCGCAGCCCGTCATGCCGCAAACCGTCCAAGCCGCCTGGCCAGAAATGCGCGTTGTGCATCTCCCCAGCTACGACCGCCTCCCGCAAGAACTCCCTGACACCGATATTTTCGTGGGCTATTCTCTCCGCGCCGAACAGCTTACCCACGCCAAAAAACTAAAGTGGATTCATTCCACCGCCGCCGGCGTAGCACAGCTCATGTATCCCGAACTCCGCGATTCCGGCATCGTCGTCACCAACCCCAGCGGAGTTTTTTCTCCTCCCATGGCCGAGCACACCATGGGCCTGCTCCTCGCGCTCGCGCGCAATTTCCCCGACTCCACGCGCCATCAAGATCGCGCACACTGGGGCCAGCAAGCCATCTGGGACCAGCCGCAGCGTCTCACCGAACTCAGCGGCAAAGTCCTGCTCATTATTGGTTTCGGTTCGATTGGCCGCGAACTAGCCAAGCGGGCCAGCGCCTTCGACATGCGCGTCTGGGGGGTAACGCGCTCCGGCAAAGGCGACGCCGCGCACGCAGAAAAAATTCTCCCCGCGCAGCAACTCGAAGAAGCTCTGCCTCACGCCGACTATGTCGTCATCGCCGCCCCGGAAACGGCCGAGACGCGCCACCTCATCGGCGCCGCACAAATCGCCCGCATGAAGCGCGGCGCGCGCCTGATCAACGTTGGCCGTGGCTCACTCCTGGATGAATCCGCCCTCATCAGCGCCCTAGAAAAAGGCGCTCTAAGCGGTGCCGCCCTCGACGTAACGGGTGCCGAGCCTCTTCCCCCCGACAGCCCGCTCTGGAAAACGCCGAATCTCTTCATCACGCCGCACACCAGTGCCGTAAGCGATCGACTCTGGCATCGCGAAACAGCTCTCCTGATGGATTTGTTAGAACGCTGGTTTGACGGCCGCCAAATGTTCAACCAGGTAGATTTCGCCCGCGGCTACTAGCCGATCCAAGCACCACGCAAACGCAAAGTACAAAATCGGACCGGTAATTCCGGCCAACCGCAGAAGAACTCAGTCTCCCGTCCCGGTCTTCACGGCATCGTACCCTTCGCGCGCGTACACCACATATTTCTGTTTCTTGCCCTTCTGGTCCAGCACTTCCAGCGGGCTGCCATCCGGTTTCACCAGCTCGATCTTCACTTTATGAAACTTCCCGTCTTTCGCTCCGGCTGTGGGCGTGTACGAAATGCTGTATTGGTGCCGTAGAAAAGATGTCACCGACTGAAAGACCCCGGGCATTTCCCCTTCGAATTGCGGGAACCAGGCTTCTCCCCCCGTCTCGTGGGCAAAGGTCTTCAGTTGATTCTCTGCTTGCAGATAATTCATTCGTTGCATGCTGCCCATTCCGCCCAGCCTGCTCACATCAGCGGCGTTCTGAAACACTTTTCCCAATCCCACGCAAAAAATCGTTACGTCACTCTGTCGCAGCAGTTTCATGGTCTGGTCGAGCGTGTGCTTTGAGAAGGTGTCCACCCCGCTGGCCATCAGTACAATGGACTTCTTTCCTTTCACATCCTTCAATTGATCCGTGGTCTGCAGCAGCGCATCGAATACGTTCGATTCGCTGAACCCCGGAAAATACAACCGCCGTATCCCCTCCATCACTTCATCTTTGTTCTGCGTGAAGTCCACATCCACGCGAGTCTGCATGTCGAAAGTTTCCAAAGCCACCCAATCTTGTTGTTTGAGCTGAGGAAACAGGTATTGCGACCAATACTTCGCGTAACCCGCGAAAAATCCCCCCCATCCCCGGCTGCTGAATTCCAGCAGCAACACCATCGTGATCGGCGCATCCGTCGGCCCGAAGTTTGTGATCGTCTGCGGTACGCCATCATCTGTCAGCTTAAAATTTTCTTTCTTCAGCCCTGTAAGGATGTCGCCCCGTTGCGTTGCCGCAATGACGTCCAGCGTCACCACCGGCACTTCCACTGCAATGCTCACCCCGCCCTGGGCTGGAGGCTGCTGCTGCGTGGCCGGTGCCTGCGGCGCCGTTGCCCCCGCTGGCGGAGGTGCGCCGCCCTGTGGGCCCGTGGGAGCTTGCGCCGCCGCATGCTGCTCTGCCAGCGGCAGAATCACTGCCGTCGCAAGAATTAACGCCAAAACCGCCGAAACCATCGTCTTCATTTCACCCCTCGTTTCGCCTTATAGATAAACCCGTTTGCCTGGCCGCTGCTTTATCCCGCGCTGGGCGGGCTTTCCCGCCGTTTGAATTTACGCAACGTCCCGCCAAGCCCTCGGATTTGCCCCACACCTGCATGTTAGTATGAAGCGCGTTAACTGCAAAGCGTTGCTGAGCCGGTCCCCATGGGCCGCATCTAAGCCGGAGGAAGTCTTCGTGAATTGGAACCGCAGATTGCGCATTTTTGTTCCCGCCGTGGCTCTGCTGGCGTGGTTTTCACCCATCTTGGCGCCGCCCTTGATGGCGCAGGTGCCTTCCACCGCTATGCCTATGGTCGAAAACACGCGCTCCCCCGCTGGCGACACCACCGCCCTCGCCAAGGAAGCCGAAGGCTGGCTCGCCGATCTCATCCGCATCGACACCACGAATCCCCCAGGCAACGAGCAAGCTGCCGCGAAATACATCGCCGCCATCCTGACGAAAGAAGGTTTCACTCCTGAATTCCTGGATCTCGCTCCCGGCCGCAGCGCGTTAGTCGCGCGTCTCCGCAGCGCCGCCATGCCCGATCCCTCTCGCGCTCTTCTACTTGTCGCTCATATGGATGTCGTCGGCGTCGACAAGTCCAAATGGACCGTCGATCCCTTCGCTGCCGTCATCAAAGATGGTTACATGTACGGCCGCGGCTCGGTCGACGACAAAGGCATGCTCGCCGCCAACCTCGCCGCTTTCATTTCTCTCAAGCGTTCGAACGCGCGCATCAACCGCGACGTCATTTTTCTCGCCACCGCCGATGAAGAGCAAGGCGGCGAAGCCAGCATTCGCATGCTCATCGCCAAATACTGGGACAAATTTGCCGCCGGCTTTGCCCTGAACGAAGGCGGCCGCGTCGTTCTCAACAACGGCAAAGTTCAGTACGTCGCCGTGCAAGCCAGCGAAAAAGTTCCCGTGGACGTCGCGGTCATCGCGCGCGGCCCGTCGGGCCACGCCTCGGTGCCAACCAAAGACAACGCCGTCGTTCACCTCGCCGCCGCCGTCGCCAAAATCGGCGGTTACACCGCGCCTACCCGCTTCACCACCATCGTCCGCCGCTATTTCGAACAACTCGCTCCTCTCGAAGACGACGAGCTCGCCAAGTGGATTCGCTCGCTCGACACTCCGGACCGCGGCGAACATGCTCAGCGCTTTATCTCCGAAGCCAACCCTCTCTGGAACTCCATGCTGCGTGACACGATCGCTCCCACCATGTTGAATGCTGGAGTTCGCGCCAACGTCATTCCTTCCGAAGCCCGCGCTATGATCAACGTCCGCCTCTTGCCCGGTGACACCATCGACGTCCTGATCTCCGATCTCACAAAACTGGTCAACGATCCCGCCATCCGCTTTGAAGTTCAGCCTGACGCCGGTCTTGCCGCTCCACCCTCTTCGCTCGAGTCCGACTTCTATGCCACAATCGTCAAGGCCGCTTCGCAGGAGTTTTCCGGCGCCCCGGTTCTCCCGTTCCTGTCGGCTGGCGCAACGGATTCCGCTCAGTTGCGGCTGCACAACGTGCAATCCTACGGTGTCTCCCCGTTCCCGATGACCGACGAGGATTCCCGCCGCATGCACGCCGACGACGAGCGCATTCCGCTCGCCTCGTTCGAAAAAGGCGTCGATTTCCTCGCGCGCATCGTCACGGAATTTGCCGCCACCAGATAACTAACACGTTGGCCTGCACGTCTTCTGCATTCTGGGACGCGGAAGGTTGTAAACTCCCTTTCACGAGCGCATATGGCTTTTCGTCATTCAAAAATCGTCTGCACTATCGGGCCAGCCAGCCGCTCGCCCCGCTTGATCCGCCGTTTATTGGAAGCCGGCATGGACGTAGCCCGGCTGAATTTTTCTCATGGCACTCATGCCGAGCACGCCCAGAACATTGCCGTCCTGCGAGCCGCCGCCGTCGAACAAGAAAAACCAATCGCCATTCTCGCTGACCTGCAGGGGCCGAAAATTCGCACCGGCCCGCTCGCCGGAAGCCGTCCGGTTATCCTGCGCGCGGGGCAGCGCTTCGTCATCACCACCGCAAAAATTCTGGGAGATACCACGCGCGTGAGCACTGTTTTCCGGCCGCTGCCTCGCGAAGTCCATCGCGGAGACCGCGTCCTCCTTTCCGATGGCTTGATCGAATTGCGTGTGGTGCAGGTGCGCGGCCCTGAAGTCATCTGCGAAGTTGTGAATGGCGGAGCGCTCGGAGAGCATAAAGGCATCAATCTGCCCGGCATCAAGCTCCGCGTCCCAGCGCTCACGCCGAAAGATCGCGAGGATCTTGCGTTTGCTCTGAAGCACGGAGCCAACTACATTGCCGTAAGTTTCGTCAGGCGCCCCGAAGATGTCCTTCTGGCGAAATCACTGATTCGGCGCGCTGGCAAAAACACGCCGGTCATCGCCAAGCTGGAAAAACCAGAAGCCATCGAAAATCTCGATGCCATCCTTCGCGCCGCCGATGGCGTTATGGTCGCTCGCGGCGACCTCGGCGTTGAAATGAATCCCGAGCGCGTTCCCGTCGTACAAAAACAAATCATCGCTCGCGCTCGCCACTTCCGCCGCCCCGTCATCACCGCCACGCAGATGCTCGAATCCATGACCGAAAATCCTCGGCCCACACGCGCGGAAGCTTCGGACGTCGCCAACGCCATCTTTGACGGCTCCGACGCCGTCATGCTCTCCGCCGAAACTGCCTCGGGAAAATATCCCATCGAAGCCGTCAGCATGATGGCCAAAATTATCGCGGAAGCCGAAGCCAGCGACTGGAAAACGCCACCGCGCGTTCCGCTGGAAAAATTAAAAGTCGCCGAGACTATCGCGGAACTCGTGTGCCACGCCTCGCACGAACTCCACATGAAGCTCATCGCCGTCTTTACCCACAGCGGCTTCACCGCGCGCCTCGTCTCCTGCTACCGTCCCGCGGTTCCCATCATCGCCTTCTCACCCGAAGGCGAAACCCGCCGCCGCATGGCCCTCATCTGGGGCGTCATGCCGCGCCACATTCCTAACGTCCAAAAAATCGATGGTCTTGCCGCCATCGCCGAAAAACGCCTCCTCGAAGAACGCCTCGTTCGGAAAGGCGACGTCATCGGCATCATCGCTGGCACACCCATGGGCATTCGCGGCACCACCAACTTCATGAAGTTCCACGTCATCGGCGGCCCGGCATAGCACGGCCAGCGGTTGCACCGCGGCGCTCCCATTCGATTCGCAAAGCTTTCCGAAAGATTAGTTGACCCAGCGGTCTGGGCGGGAAGGAGGTTCGTTCTTGTGCTTGTTAATGTACACATCGAAGCGCTTGCGGTTGCGCTTGTGCTGCCAGTCCGAAACACTGTTGCGCACGCTGTACAAAAAAGATCCGCGCCGCAAATAAATATATCCGACCAGCATTCCCCCGAGATGACAGATATTGCTCACCTTGTCGTCTCCCACACCGAGCGTGCCGAGAAAAGTTAATGCCGTCATGATCGCAACAACCGTGCGCATACTCATCGCCACGGGAATCGGGAAAAGATAAACGCGCCGGTCCGGAAATAAAATCGCGCAGGCAATCAGAATTCCGAAAATCGCACCGGAAGCTCCGATCGTCGGCACGTAAGAAAATCCGTGTCCAAAAAGAGCGGGCACGGTCTTCACGGCTACGTTGATAAGCCCCGCGCCCACGCCGGTGAGGAAGTAGTAGCGCAAGAAGCGGTTCCTGCCCCACACCATTTCCAGCTCGCGGCCAAACATCCAGAGCATCAGCATGTTCATGATGATGTGCAGAAAATAATTCACATCATGCAGGAACAGGTAGGTGAACGGCTGCCAGATACGCAAGCCTGGCAGCACTCCCGCGGGCACTAGGCCGAAGCGTGTGAGGAGCTGATTGTAGCCGGCGACCCCAGAAAAATAATAGATAAGCGCTTCGAGGATGAAAACCCCGAAGTTCGCGAGCAGCAGTATCTTCACGCCAGGCGTGATGTAGAAATCGAAGCTGACGCGATAGCTCTTTACGCCCGAACCGGGTGCCATAACTCTCAAGTTTACGGTGTTGCTGCGTGCGCGTCAAAGTGGCGTTTTGGCCGGTATTCGGGAATTTGCGTTGATTTTTTGATTTGTTGGATTGGCTCCTCAGTTGAGTTTTTTGCGCGCGAAATGGAAGAGCGAGGCTGCGAGCAGGACGAACATAAATACTCCGAAAAGCGATTGAGCGTGCGTTGGCACCGGCAACTGGTCGTTGGGCGCAAGCGAGGCCCAAAACTTGGGGCCGAGGGAGAAAAGATCCGGCCGCCACGGCAAATTCAACATACGGCCGAACCAGCCGGGCACGTGCGTGGCGATTTCCGGGTCCTGAAAAAGATTGATGACGATTCCCAGCAAGCCGAAGACACCTCCGGCGGCGATCAGGCCGCTGGAATAGAGCGCCCCGGGGCTGGCTTCGCCTTCGTCTTTTTTCTCTTTGGAGGTTGCTTCGACCAGCCAGCGAACGAGTCCGCCTGCAAACATCGTCGCAGTGGTGGCGATGGAGAGATACGAGCCAACGGCAAAAGCTAGCGAGCGCACGCCAAGAATTTCGACGGCGATGACGAGAGCAACGCCCATGAGTACGAGACGCCAGGGAAGTTTCTGGTTGAGGATGCCATTGATGACCGTGGCCATCAGGCGGGCTTGCGGAGCGGGAGCTTTGTCGCTGCCGATGCCTTGCGCCCACTGGATTTCGATTTGCTTTGTGTCGCCGTCGTAGAGATATTCGCCGTCGGGAATGACACCGGAGCTGAGTGCGTTGATCAAAGTATAGTTTTTGCCGCGGTAGACGAATCCCTCGCGTTCGACTTTTACTCCGGAGGGAAGCGCGGAAATGTTTACGGGAATTTGTGTGGGGATGTATTTCTCGAGGCCTACGTTCATCAAGTTGAGCGTGGCGCCGATGGCGACTGTGGAAACGGTGACGCCGATCAAGAGGCCCAACTGCTGACGGTAAGGAGTGGCGCCGACGAGGTAGCCGGTTTTGAGGTCCTGCGAAGTGGCGCCTGCGATGGCGGCGGCGATGCAAACGACGCCTCCAATCATGAGGGCGAGAACAGAATAGTTTGGCGCGGTCCAGCCGGCGAGAAAAAAGATCGCGCAAGTGGCCATGAGCGTGGCGATGCTCATTCCGCTGATGGGGTTGGAAGAATTTCCGAGAAGGCCGCTGATGCGCGCCGCGACGGTGACGAATAGAAATCCGAACACGACGACGAAGATGGCCGCAAAAAGATTCTGCCACCAAAGGGTGCTCGCGCCTTTCATCGGATGAAAGGTGAGCAAAACCCAGAGCATCACGATGATGACGATCGAGCCCACGATCACGTTGCGCATGGGCATGTCTTCGTCGATGCGGCTTGCGGCAGAGGACTGGCCGCCGCCCTGCGCGCGCACGTCTTTGAGGCCGGAGCGCAGAGCGGAAATAATCGTCGGCAGCGTGCGGATCAGCGTGATGACGCCCGCGGCAGCGACGGCGCCCGCACCCATCGGGCGAATGTACGTGCGCCAAAGCAGATCCGGAGACATTTGGGGAATAGGTATCGTGCCGGGGTAGATCGCGACATTTCCGGAGAGCTGGCCGAAAAACCTGATCGCAGGCATGACCACAAGCCAGGAGACGATGCCTCCCGCGAAAAGAATTCCGGCAACGCGCGGGCCGATGATGTAGCCGACGCCGAGATATTCCGAAGTGATGTTGGCGCGGAACGAAGCTCCGGGAAACCATTTGGGCTGGCTCTCGGGCTGCGACGTCCAGGACTGAAAAATGTTCATGAAGACGGTGTAAACGCCGCCGAGACCGAGTCCCCAGAAGACGCGGCCGGCGAAAGAGCCGCCGCGTTCGCCTGCCACGAGAACGTCGGCGCAAGCGGTGCCTTCGGGGAAGGCCAGATTGCCATGCTCGCCGACGATGAGCTGGCGGCGCAGCGGAACCATGAGGAGCACGCCGAGCCATCCGCCAAGGAGCGCGAGCGGGAAGATGCGCCAGAAAGTGAACTCCGAGCCGAAGCCTAGAAAGATGAGCGCGGGAATCGTGAACATCACGCCTGCGGCGAGCGACTCGCCGGCCGAGCCGGTGGTCTGCACGATGTTGTTTTCGAGAATCGTCGAGCGGCCGAAGGCGCGCAGGATACTGATGGAGAGTACGGCGATGGGAATGGAAGCGGAGACGGTAAGGCCCGCGCGCAAGCCGACGTAAACGCTGACGGCGCCGAAGAGCAATCCAAACAACGAGCCGAGGATGATGGCACGGATCGTGAATTCCTTGGGACTCTCCTCGGCGGAGATGTAGGTGCGGAATTCTCCTGGAGGAGCCGTGGAACTCCATGGACGATCGGTCACTGAATCCTCCCCGTGCGCAAATTGGAATGTAGGTGGTGCCCCTGTGCGGCGGGATTATGCCGTAGTTTGGGGGTGGGAGGGTAGAAGTTCTGGGGGACGACCGTGAGTAGTGAATAGTGAGTAGGGAATAGTGGGTAGTGAGTAGCAGAAGCGGTGCGTGGCGGCATACCCCACCCCCGGGTATCCAGAGAACCGTGAAGCAAAGTCATGAAAAGAGTGGAGTTGCGGGCGTTCCTGTGCGTTGCATGTTTACTCGGTGTGGAAAAAATGGGAAGGGATTGGGCTGAGTGGAGGCGCTGACAGGGACTCCACCCCCTCCCCTGTTTTTTGCAAAGATGTGATTTGATGGGGCTTAGTGGCCGGGGTTCTGTAAAAGATGTGATTCTAAAGGGGATAGTGGCGTCAAACGAGTCGGGGGGTCGGAGAGGAGCACGGGTCTGAAGACCCGCCACTACAAAAGCTTGGAAAAGAGCTGAACGCAGAGACACAGAGCGCGCAGAGATCGGGAGAAGAAAAAGCAGGAGTGGATATTGCGGGACGGCGCGGCTCAAACATGGGAAATGGTAGCAGAGATAGTTACCTATTGTCAATAGCTACGTTCGTTTACTGAGTGCTTATTCGAACGGGCGGGGCGGATTCGAATGGGGGTGGCGGAAGTGGAGAGGATTGAGGGAGTTGGGCGGGGAGTGATGGGATTGCTACGGCTGTGGAAATGGGTGGAAAAGTGGGGAGGGGAGTGAGCAGTGAATAGTGGGTGGTGAGTAGAAGTGCGAAGGCGGCGCTTGGCGCTCACGCAGTTCGCGGGGTCCGTTGAAGGGAATGAGGAAGAGAGACCCACGCTTGTAAAACCGGCAAGGACCATCTGCCCAAAAGCTTCTTTCGGAGTTAATGGTCAGCCATCCGACAGGGACAGCCGGCGAGATTCATTCCTTACGAACTATCCCGCTGACTGCCGCAACACCCATGGTGGTAAAGAACCACCCTAAACAGATCTGGAGCCAGCGAAAGCGGCGTAATGACCACGGGGACGTGATCTGGGACAACGACTTGGGAATCCAGGGTTTGGCGGTAGAGCGCCGATTTACGTCCAGGGCTGGTTGCCAATGTTCAGTTTGACCGAACCGTATGAGTGGGAAAGAGTTCTCGAGAGAGTAGATTAGCGGATTGAAGTGCTCGTATTGGGGTGGGAGACTTCCGTTTGCGGTAAATTGGACATATGCCTCTTTCTCGTTGGGCGCGATGCTGCCAGCAGCGTACCCAATACTGAAAACTAGCGCGCCTAGGGCGGTTAGCCCCGCCAGCCACCATAGCGATCTTGCTGGATGAAAGCCATAGCCGATTGTGGCTCTCAGAACAGCGCTCCATACCGAAGCCCAGAAACGAACGAGCCGTTTGCGCCCAGCAGATTCATGATTCCTCCGTAGTCGCTCCATCTTGGAGAGGACGCGGCGGGCGCCCACATCGTCCCCGTTGTTTCGCAATACTCTCGCGACCTGACGGTACGGCTGCGGTGCGAAGCCTTTTTGACGGGATAACCAATCCAGTCGAGCAGCCACGGTCTTCGGCGTGTCAGAGCCAGAGAATCGCTCGTAAACAAGACCGTCGATTCTGAGTTTTTCGTTCTCGGGCCAGCTCGGTCGGTCGTCAACGAGGGCGTTCGCATGTGTGTTTACAACGTCAAGCTCAACAAGCTTCGGTTCGACGATATGAGTCCAATAAAAACCGCCAGCCACAGTACTAGCTCGCGCAATAAACCTTCCTTCAACTTTCGCTTTCTCGCAGACAAGGTGCCGCCCAACTTCGGCGTGGCAGACCCGTACCTCGCCCTCGGCATTAAACCCCTGACCGAGGGATATGATGCCTTGGACGCTTGCGCTATCCAGACAGAGCGCAATGCCACTCCCTTCTACATTTTCCTGCGATGGATTCTTAAGCGTGGCCCCTTTACACTCAAAGTCATTCCCAATTTGGGCATTGAGGAAGTTGACTTGTCCCTCAGCGCCAAAACCTTTGCGCAGGAAAGCATACCCGCGTATTTTGATGCTATCGGCGTTCAGCGCCATCCCAGTGCCCGGTGTGCCCTGCTGTGGAAGATTCCTGAATTTTGCGTTATCGCATTCGAGATTGCTTCCGACCTCAGCATTTAGAAATTTTACCTCGCCTTCAGCGCTAAAGCCGTTTTGTAAGAAAACATAACCAGCAACTCTAACCCGGTCTGCGTCTAGGGCCATTTTCGAAGGGTTGCTGAAGGCGCCATTCTCGCAGTTTAGGTTACCGCCGATGTTTGCCCCGCGAATCCTTATCTGTCCTCGGGCCCGAAATCCATCGGAAAGGAGAACGTCCCCTTTCACACAGATGCCGTCGGCGCTCAGGGCTGTCCCGCTACAAGGGACTCCCTGCAGTGGCTGGTTATGCAGCAAGGCGTTTTGGCATTCGAGGTTACCGCTGATTTCAGCATTATGGAGCATCACTTTGCCCTCGGCGCCAAATCCATTTCGAAAGAAGACGTAGCCTCCCACTATGACTCGATCCGCATACAACGCTATACCGCTTCCAGTGACGCCCTGCAGTGGAGCGTTCTTTAATGACGCGCCATCGCACTCAAGATTGCCTCCGATTTGTGCTCCCAAAAGTCGCACTTCTCCAACTGAGCGAAAGTTCTCGCGGAAGAGAACACTCCTCTTCACGCTGATGCCGTCCGCGTTAAGGGCAACTTTTGAAGGGTTTGCAAACAGGCTGTTCTCACAAGAAAGATCAATTCCAATTTGAGCAGCGGGGAGTCGCACCTCGCCCTCGGCCTGAAAGCCGTCGGAGAGGAAAACCCCGCCATTCACCTTTATGCAGTCTGCGTAAAGGGAGCGAACCCAGCTTCCTCTGAGGTTCAGTTCAGCAAGACTTGTGGAGGCGAGATCGGCGTCTTCAACCAAACAGCACGCCACGAGTGTGAGGCCGAACGGGACGGTTCCGTACGAAAGGTTCAGTCTTTCGGTCACTCTTGCGCCAGAGACGCGAATCCCACTGGGGTTGACGCGATCTCGGGCGGTTCGGTCAAAGCAGAGCCAGCGAATCAAGCTGGCACGAACGTTTCTCTCGTTCCCCCAGTCGCTAGATTTTGCGGGGTCGTTGGAAGGATGGCTCAAATCGCTGCTTGGACCGCAGAACGCGAAGCCGCCCATCTGCACGGCGGCCAGAAGTCTGGTCTCGGCCTCTGACAACACACCGAAATATGCGCCAGCAAGTGCTACAAGCTCGTAAACGTAGGCTTGATTGATATCCGGTGACATATGCAAGTTTAACTGTTCAGGTTATAACACAGAATGTTAGTAGTAGGCGTCGAATGTGTGGCGTGCAGGTAGCCGGTCTGCGGCCGGACCTTCCCAGCCCGGTCCGGCGCTGGAGATTCGGGCGTATTTCGATCTGGTTTTTGGTGATTGGAATAGGAGACTGAGAGTGGAATGGGAGACTAGCGAGGAGCGGGGCTGAAGCCCCACGCCTACACAGTTGCTTCATTGCCGGCGGCTAGGCGGAGGGGCGAGGGGGTAGGCGTCGAGGCGTTTTTGGTAGAGGAAGAGGACGCTGGGGCCGAAGGAGAGGAGCATGATGGCGAGGCCGGTGGCGATACCGAAACTGGTGACGGCGGGGGCGGAACAATCCTGCCGACGGCGGACGATGATGTGGCAGGGGGCGGCGATCAGGAGTTCCAGCACGCTGCCTCTTAGGAGCCAGGAGACGAGACGGGTGACGACCGCGGAAGAGTTGCGAAAGTAGAAGTAGAAGAGAATTCCCCAGAACAGCCAGAAGGCGGCGCAGGTTACGACGGTGACGACCGCGTTGGGGAGGAAAGTGTCTCCGAACTTATCGCCTGCTACTCCGAAGCCAAGAGACCAAAAGCCTGCAACGGTGAGGATACCCATCAGCAGAGCAGCGACCGTACAGGAAACGAGTATGTGGGCGCGGGGCTTGAGGCGTTTGAACGAAGTATCGACGGAAAGAAAAAGCAGAAGCGCTTGGCCGACAAGAAAGATGCCAATGGGGATCCAGACAACGAAGTTGTGGAAAGTGTCGAGGATGTCTTGCGAGAGGGAGACGTCGTTCCGAAGCCCGACGATATTCACGGCTCCGGGCAGGATGAGACCCAGAAGAATCAGGGCGTAGAAGGCGGTGATGACGATGCCCCATTTGCGCATAGGCCCTCCTTCGCGTGGTTCCGTGTGTATCACAGAAATGAGGCGAAGGGCAGGATAGTGCGGCGAGGGAAGACTGTCGCTCTGAGGATGTTGGCTCTTCAGCTGGTTTCGCCAATTGGGGGAAGTAGCTGGTGTGAGATGGTCGGCAGGCTTGGCGAAGGACTATTGACAGCACAGGCCGAGGCTTGTATTGTCCGCCGCATCACGTAACACAGGTCGGTAACACTGCTTATGCGCCCAGACCCTTCCCAGCGCGGCGGTGCAGGTGTCACGACTTTCCCTGCGCGGAATAGATTTGCGCGCGTTCCCGAAATTCAGCGTTCTGAGATGGAAGTATGTTTGAAAAGCGACTCCGGAGGTGGGGTGTGTCACTGCGCAGATTATTTCTGATGGCCGCAGGCACGTTGCTGGTGTGTGTGATGTATCGAGCGGGCTCGATCCATGCGGCGGAGGAATGGCTGCCGATTTCGCCAGAGGAGCTGAAGATGACGAGCGACCCGGGAGCTCCGGGCGCGCCGGCGATTATTTTGTACCGGCAAGTGGACCGCGACGATAGCAACGCGCGGATACCGCATGAGTACAACTATGTGAGGGAGAAGATCTTTACGGAAGAAGGACGGAAGAACGCGGACGTGGAGATTCCGTTTATCAAGGACGAGTACACCATTATCAATATCCGCGCGCGAACGGTGCACCCGGACGGTTCGAGCGTGATGTACGACGGCAAAGTGTATGAGAAAGAGATCGTGAAGGCCCGGGGATTCAAGTATCTGGCGAAGACGTTCACGTTGTCGGACGTGCAGCCGGGCAGCATTATCGAATACCACTACATGATTGATTTTGCGGAAGGGTATGTTTTCGACTCGAACTGGATTTTGAGCTCGGAACTTTTTACGAGGTCGGCGAAGTTTACGCTGAAGCCGTACGGGGAGTGGCCGTTGCAGTGGAGCTGGCCGAACGGGCTTCCAGATGGAGCGAAACCTCCGGTGAAGGACACCGTGGCGGGCGGCTATAACATCCACATGGAAACGCAAAACATACCAGCATTTCTGGTGGAAGACGATATGCCGCCAGAAGCGGCGATGAAGTTCCGCGTGGATTTCACGTACAAAGAAGATGGATTGGAAACGGATGCGGATAAGTTCTGGAAAAAGCAGGGCAAGAAAATGAATGACGTGGTTGAAGGGTTTGTGAATAAAAAGAAGGCCATGGAACAGGCGGTGGCGGAGACGGTGTCGGCGAGCGATGCGCCTGAAGTGAAATTGCGGAAGATCTACGCGAGGGTACAGAAAATACGCAACCTGAGCTTCGAGGTGGAGAAGACGGGAGCGGAACAGAAGCGCGCGCAAGAAAAGACGGCAGGGAATGTCGAAGATGTGTGGAAACGCGGGTACGGCTATGGAGATGAGATTACGTTGCTATTCCTGGGAATGGCGCGGGCGGCGGGATTGGATGCTTCGGCGGCGAAAATCGCGACGCGGGACGACCACTTCTTCCTGAAAAATTTGATGAAGGCTCGGGACCTGCATACGTACGTGGTGATCGTGAAACTGAACGGGAAGGAAATGTATTTTGATCCGGGGATGGCGTTTACGCCGTTTGGGTTGCTGCCGTGGTCGGAGACGTGGACCGCGGGATTGAAACTGGATAAGGACGGCGGAACGTGGATTACAACACTGTTGCCGGAGAGCAGCGATTCGCAGATCGAGCGAAAAGCGGACCTGAAATTGACGCAGGAAGGAAGCCTGGAAGGCAAGCTGACGGTGAAGTATACGGGATTGGAGGCGATGTATCGGCGATTGGAGGAGCGCAACGAAGACGATGCGCACCGGAAGAAGACGTTGGAGGACGATGTACGGAGCACGATTCCGGCGAGTATCGAAGTGGAGTTAGCGAACAAGCCGGATTGGTCCAGTTCTGAAGCGAATCTGGTGGCGGAATTTGATTTGAAGGTGCCGGGTTGGGCGTCAGGCGCGGGACGGCGGGCGCTGATGACGGTGGGACTTTTCGGAGCGGCGGAGAAGCACGTGTGCGAACACACTACGCGGGTGCATCCGATGTATTTTCACTATCCGTCGGAGAAAGTGGACAACTTGACGATAGAGCTGCCGCTGGGCTGGCAGGTGAGCAGCGTGCCGAAGCCGGAGACAACCGACGCGAAAGTGATGGTATATACGATGAAGGTGGAGAACAACAACGGGACGCTGCATGTCGAGCGCCTTATGAAGAGCGACATCATCAGCCTGGAGCAGAAATACTATCCAGCGCTGCGGAAATTCTATGAGTCCGTGAGGACGGCCGATGACCAGCAAATCGTATTGCAACCCGCAGCGGCTGCGGCAAGCAATTAGATCAGCGCGCTTGAGTGCGTGGGGCGCTGTTGCGTGCTTGCTTTGGGCTGCAGGACTGCCTAGCGCCGCGCGGGGCGGAGACGCGCCACAGTGGATGCACGCATTGGTGAACGCGCCGCTGCCGGCGCACGACGAGAAAACGGATGCGGTGCTGCTGTACTCGGAAGATATCGTGAACGTGCAGGGGAACGGCAAGATCAAGAGCATCGAGCGGCGAGCTTACAAAATTCTGCGGCCCGGCGGGCGCGAGCACGGGACCGTGCTCGCGCATTACGATGCGGAGACACGGATTACGAACATACATGGGTGGTGCATACCGGCGCAGGGCAAAGACTACGAAGTAAAAGATAAGGATGTGATTGAGACGGCGCTGTACGGAGTTGCCAATGGAGAGCTGGCCAGCGACGTGCGCACGAAAGTAATGAAGATACCCGCGGCGGATCCCGGGAACATCGTCGGCTACGAAATCGAGCACGAAGACAGGCCCTATATTCTGCAGGACGAGTGGGGATTCCAGTCGACGGACCCGGTACGCGAGGCGCGCTACACACTGCAGTTACCGGCGGGCTGGGAATACAAGGCCGTCTTCCTGAACTACCCCGAAGTGAAATCGGCTTCGACTGGGAACAATCAATGGCAGTGGGTGGTGAGCAACGTGGAGGCCATCCGGCCGGAGGACGACATGCCCCCGTGGCCTGCTATCGCGGGGCAGATGATCGTGTCGTTTTTCCCGCCGGGTGGGGGGCAGCAGTCTAGGGGATTTGGAAATTGGAACGACATGGGGCTTTGGGAAGCGGGATTGGTACGCGGGAGACGAGATGCATCGCCAGAAATCAAGCAAAAGGCGGCAGCGCTGACGGCTTCGGAGACCACTCCCCTTGCGAAGATGCGGGCGCTTGGGAAATTCGTGCAGGACGATATTCGGTATGTGGCGATTGAACTGGGAATCGGCGGATGGCAGCCGCACGCGGCGAACGATATCTATTCGCACCATTACGGAGACTGCAAAGACAAAGCGACGCTAATGAGCACGATGCTGAAAGAAATCGGCGTTGAGTCTTACTACGTGGTGGTGAACACGGATCGCGGCACGGTCAATGCGAACACGCCGGCGGTGAATTGGTTCAATCATGTGATTCTGGCGATCAAGTTGCCGGAAGGTGTGGAGGATTCCACTTTGACGGCCGTTCTGCAGGACAAGAACCTGGGCCGGCTGCTGATCTTTGATCCCACGGATGAGCTGACACCGTTTGGCTACCTGCGCGGGCCGTTGCAGGCGAATTACGGTTTGCTCGTCACGGACAGCGGAGGAGAGTTGGTGCAACTGCCGAAGCTGGCGCCCTCCATGAATGGGGTTCGCCGGATGGCGAAATTGGAGCTTACGCCGGCGGGAACTCTGACCGGAAGCGTCACTGAAATTCGAATGGGAGACCGCGGAGCGAACCAGCGGTACGCGATGCGCGCGGCGGCCACGGACAAAGACAAAATCAAGCCGATCGAAAGCCTTTTGGCGAATTCGCTGGCCAACTACCGGATCACCAAAGCCACAGTAGACAATTTGCTGCTTAGCGATCAGCCATTTGTATTCAACTATTCGCTGATTGCGGAGAACTACGCCAAGTCAGCGGGAAATTTGTTGCTGGTGCGACCGCGGGTGGTGGGAGTCAAAACCAGCGGTCTGCTAGAGACCAAGGAGGCGAGAAAGTTTCCGGTGGAATTCGATGGGCCCTCGCTTGATTCGGATACGTTTGAGATCGCGATTCCCGCTGGCTATGAAGTGGATGATTTGCCGCCGCCCGTTCATGTGGACTACAGCTTTGCGAGCTATGAGAGCAAGACGGAGACAAAGGGAAACTTGCTGCGATATACAAGACGATTCGAAGTTAAGGAAACGAGCGTGCCGGTGAACAAGGTCGATGACCTAAAAAAGCTTTATCGCATTATCGCTGGGGACGAAAGAAATACAGCGGTGTTGAAGCCGGCGGGCAGCAAGTAAAAAGAACCTCGGGGCTGAAGCCTCGCAAGACCGGGAAGTACTCTCCCCGGGCAAATAAAACTCCCACCACAAGTGCTCATCCTAGTGCGCGCCGGACGGTCGCGAAAGTGTGGCTATCTGGCGGAACGGTGATCAGGAAAGCTTGGCGCGGACGCGGTCGCTCAGGGCTTTGCCGTCGACGACTTTGCCTTCGAGGTGGGCTTTGGCGGCTATGACGACGGCGCCCATTTGTTTGATGGAATTGGCGCCGGTTTCGGAGACGGCTTTGGTGATGGCTGCATCCATTTCGGCGTCGCTGGCACCTGCGGGGAGGTAGGACTCGAGGATCGCGAGCTCCTTGGTTTCCTTGTCGACGAGGTCCTGGCGATTGCCTTTGCCGAATTGGTCGATGGATTCTTTGCGCTGCTTGACGAGGGTTTGCAGGATTTGGATGGTTTCGGCTTCGTCGAGTGTTTTGATTTTTTCGGTTTCCTTATACTTGATTGCGGATTTGACGCCGCGAAGGACGCTTAGGCGGAGCTCGTCTTTGGAGCGCATGGCGTCGACGAGGTCTTTTTGGATTTTTTCGGCGATGGTCATGGGTTCAATATAGCAGAAGAAACAGAAAGAATTTACACAGAGGGAACGGAGAACACAGAGTTCGCAGAGGGAAATAAGAACCAGGATTTGACAGCGTAGCAGTGGCTCGCTACCGTTAATGTTTTACCTTTGGCGGCTTTTGCCCGCCTGTATGGATGGCAAATCAAGATAAAGCGGACGGGGACCGATGAAAGTCATTGTTGCGGACAAGATTAGCGAGCGCGGTGTGGAACTGTTGCGGCGGCAGCCGGGTTGGAACGTTGTATTGACGACGAAGGACACTTTGAACGCGGAGATTGCGGATGCGGATGCCTTGATCGTCCGGAGCGCGACGAAGGTTACGGCGGAATTGCTGGATAAAGCGCGGCGGCTGCGGGCGGTGGGGCGCGCCGGCGTGGGCGTGGACAACATCGACCTCGATGCGGCGACGACACGCGGGGTTTTGGTGATGAGCACGCCGGGAGGGAATGCCGTCAGCGTAGCGGAACATACGTTTGCGCTGCTCTTGGCGCTTGCGCGGCAGGTGCCGCGGCTGGATAAGGCGATGCATGAAGGGAAGTGGGAGAAATCGTCCGCGGCGGGAACGGAAGTGCGCGGCAAAACCCTTGGATTGATTGGACTTGGGCGTATCGGGAGCGAAGTGGCGATTCGCGCTGACGCCTTCGACATGCGCGTGCTGGGATATGACCCGTACATCAGCGAGGCGGCGGCGAAGGAAGTGCAAGTTGAGTTGGTTCCGCTGGAGAAGCTGCTTGCGGAGAGCGATTTTATCTCATTGCACACGGCGCTGAGTCCGGCGACGCAGAATCTGATCAATGCGGCAACGATCGCGCAGATGAAGGTGGGCGCGCGAATTATAAACGCGGCGCGAGGGGAACTGATTGATGAAACTGCACTCGCAGAAGCATTGAAAAGCGGAAAACTAGGCGGGGTGGCGCTGGACGTTTTTGTGCATGAGCCGCCGAAGGATTCGCCGCTGCTCGGCATGGCCAATGTGATTGGCACGCCGCATGTGGCGGGTTCAACGGCGGAGGCGCAGGAAGAAGTGGGAACGCAGGTGGCCGTGCAGGTAAAGGATTACCTTGCGGAGGGTCTGATACGCAACGCGGTGAACTTGCCCGCGCTATCGGCGGACCAGTACCGGCGCGTGCGGCCATACCTGGCGCTGGCAGAGCGGCTTGGGTCGCTGGTGTCGCAGGCAGTTGCTGTAAGGCCGGCACGGATACGAATTCGCTACGCGGGTGAGGTGGCGGAAGTCGGGACTCACTTGTTGCGCAGCGCGGTGCTGGCGGGAATGCTGAACGCGGTGCTGGACGAAAAAGTGAACGTGGTGAACGCGCCTGCCGTGGCGGCGGCGCGGGGATTGTCCGTCGAAGAAGAAACGCGGCGGCGGGAGCGAGGGTTCCCGAACACATTGGAAGTGGCGGCATTACCGGAGAAATCCGGATCCGCCAAAGGCTTCTCCGCCGAAGGCACCGTTTTGCACGACGGTTCGCCACGCGTGCTGCAGATCGACGATATTCCGCTGGAAGCAGAGCTAGCGGGCACGATGCTCTATCTGCGCAACCGGGACGAGCCTGGAGTTATCGGACAAGTTGGCTCGACGCTGGGAAACCTGGGAGTGAATATCGCGACGTTTGCCCTGGGGCGGCGGGATGAGAAGCAGGGCG
>Ga0210383_10000789_pt1 | contig 28904 bp, 21 predicted proteins | sample IncBWC14OmetaG_FD_160072 | JGI IMG/M metagenome (GOLD analysis project Ga0210383, IMG submission 160072) | Forest soil microbial communities from Barre Woods Harvard Forest LTER site, Petersham, Massachusetts, United States - Inc-BW-C-14-O ... | reverse complement strand
TATCACTTCGGCAGCGCCATCCTTGGATACAACCGCGGGCCGAATTAATCTGGCAATGAGCATCTCCGCGAGCACCTCTTTTCAATTTGCCGCCTATCTGTTCAATTACACGCCTCCGGACGGATTGCCATCCACGGGTGCCGTCCTGCTGGAGATCGATTCCAAAATGGCGGTTGGAACTGGAGTCGCCTTCACGCAGACTGGAGCCAGCGGACCGCAAGGAAGCTTCGCCATGAATTTGGCCGGAGTGGTGCTCGGCGGAGGAAACGGAGGACAGGATATAGACGGCCAGCTAACCACCGGAAACTCCGGTGTGCTCACAGGAACCGTGGATATCAATGACGCCGCCAACAGCGGCAATTTAGTTTCCGGCGAGCCGCTCACATCTACCAGCACAATCGCGACGGTGGGAATAAACGGCCGTGGAAATCCGTTGACCCTTGCAAATAAATTTGAGACCAACACGCTATCGTATTACGTTATCGACGAGAACACTGCTCTCCTTCTGGAAATGGACGGCAACCGAGTTCTGACAGGGACGATGACTTCACAATTCTAGGTGCTTGCAACGGGTACTGACTCGCCAAAAAACTCCTACACCGGGCGGTATCTGACTCGATGGACCTCTGGCATTGTGTTCTTGCGCCGGAATTTCCGGTTATGCCGGCGAATCCGAATGCGAGTTTTCTTGATTTTGCTTTCGCTTGCCATTAGCATCAGTCGCTTTCTACCGGCGCAAAATACTAGTTGTGGGTAACGATCTTTGCCGATGAGGTGCAGTGTGGAAAACCGATTTAAATTTTTGCATTTGTCTGTCGTTTGCGCCGGTCTGTGCGTGGCAATACTGATCGGCTCGTCTTACGCGGCGCGTGGCGCTGGGGGCGAGCCACGATATTTTGCGGTGGTGAATGCGCGCATCGTCACCGGGGCGGGCGCGGTGATAGATAGCGGAACAGTTGTCATCGCAAAAGGATTGATTCAAGCCGTTGGCGCGAACGTAACGGTTCCTCCGGAAGCTTGGGTGATCGACGGCAAAGGCTTGACGGTTTATCCCGGCCTGATCGATGCCGGCACGGATCTTGGCTTGCCTAAGGAAGAAGGCGCGGAGACCACCGCGACAGGCCGTGGAAGAAGACGGGCCGCACCATCCGGAGAAATTGCGAAAGGCCCAGAAGACCGGCCCGGAACATCTCCATGGCGGGTGGCAGCCGACGAACTAAAAACAGACGACAAGAGAATTGAATCCTGGCGTAACGCCGGATTTACCACCACTCTGACCATTCCCGACGGGGGAATTTTCCCGGGACAGGCGACCGTGATAGATCTGGCCGGGGATCGCACCGGCGATTATGTTGTAAAAGCGGTGGCGACATTGCCGATTTCGCTCAAGCCCGTTGGCAGTTTCTGGGGATTTCCGGACTCTTTGATGGGTTCGATTGCATACGTTCGCCAAGTCTTTGACGATTCCAATTGGTTCGCGCAGGCGGACCCGGTGTATCAAGGCAACGTTACTAAGTTTGAGCGCCTGCCGTATGACCGCACCGAGCGAGCGATCGCTAGAAGCCTGCGCGACAAAGAAATCGTTTTGCTGCCGGCCAACAATGCCGTGCAAATCTTGCGGGGATTAAAACTCGCGGACGAATGGAAAATCAACGCGGTGCTTTACGGCGGCCAGCAAGGATACGAAGTTGCCGACGCGATTGCCGCCAAAAAGGTCCCGGTGTTGGTGAATTTGAAATGGCCCGAGCGTGAAAAGGACGCTGATCCAGATGCTGAACAAACGTTGCGCGGGCTGAAATTTCGCGATCGTGCGCCTTCATCCCCGGCCGCGCTGGCGAAAGCGGGCGTGAAGTTCGCGTTCTACTCAGGCGGCCTTTCCGGGCCGAAAGACATTTTCAAGAACGCCAAAAAAGCGATCGGTGCCGGACTCACCGCGGATTTGGCTTTGCGCGCCTTTACTGTGGACGCCGCTGCGATACTGGGTGTGGACGACCGCATGGGAAGTATAGCTCCCGGGAAAATTGCGAACTTGATGGTGACAGACGGCGATCTTTTCAACGAGAAAACAAAAGTGAAGCATGTCTTTGTTGATGGGCGCTGGTTCGAAATCCACGAGGAAGCTCCCGCCGGAAAGCCGGGCGAAGGCAAAAAAGACGACGATTCCAGTTCTTCGGAAAAACGCAAGGCTTCCAGCGCGGAGGTTGGCCGATGAAACTCCGGGTGCTGACTGCAATAGCGCTGCTCGCGATCGTAACTCCGGTTTGTGTCCGCGCGCAGGTCTCCGGCGCGCAGGCTAACAACACGATTCTGATTGAGAACGCCACGCTGCTCACGATTACCCACGGAAACATCGAGCACGGTTCCATTCTGATTCGCGATGGGAAGATTGCAGCCGTGGGTGCAGATCTGAAAGCTCCGGACGGCGCAACGGTGATTGACGCCAAGGGGCAATACGTGATGCCCGGAATTATCGATTGTCACTCGCACATTGCGGTTGACGGCAGCGTGAATGAGGGCAGCGTTTCCGTTTCCTCGATGGCAAATATCGCGGACGTTTTGAATCCCGACGACATAAGCATTTATGACGACCTGGCAGGCGGAGTGACCACTGCCAACATTCTTCACGGAAGCGCGAACGCAATTGGCGGTCAAACGGTTGTCATCAAGCTGCGCTGGGGAAAACCGGCAAGCGATTTGCCGTTTCAGGGGGCGCTGCCTGGGATTAAGTTCGCGCTGGGTGAAAATCCGAAGCGTTCGAATTTCACTCCACCGCCCGGAGTGGAGCCTCGCTATCCAGCGACGCGTTTGGGCGTGGAAGAAACCATTCGCGAGGTTTTCATCCAAGCTCGTGAATACAAAAAACAATGGGAGGACTACAACCGGAAAAAGGCGGCCGGCGAACAAAACCTGATGCCTCCGCGGCGTGATGAGAAGCTCGAGCCGCTGGTGGAAGTACTTGAAGGGAAGCGCTACGTTCACTCGCACTGCTATCGCGCTGACGAAATTCTGATGCTCATCCGCGTAGCGAATGAGTTCGGTTTCAAGATTCGGACGTTTCAACACGTGCTGGAGGGATACAAGATAGCGGATGAAATTGCCGCGTCGGGAGCGGGTGGTTCCACCTTTTCCGATTGGTGGGCCTACAAAATGGAAGCGTTCGACGCGATTCCTTACAATGCGGCGCTGATGACCGAACGCGGTGTGGTCGTCTCCATCAACTCGGACGATGCCGAAGAAGCGCGCCACTTGAATCAGGAAGCGGCCAAGAGCATAAAATACGGCGGACTGTCCGCAAATGACGCGTTGAAACTGATCACACTGAACCCCGCGATACAACTGGGCATCGACAACCGAGTCGGTTCAATTGAAGTGGGCAAAGATGCGGATCTGGCCATTTTCAATCGCGATCCGCTAAGCGTGTACGCCGTAGTGCAAAAAACACTGATCGACGGCCAAGTTTATTTTGACCGGCAGCGAGATATCGACGGGCGTCCGGCGCTGGAAAAAGAGAAGCAAGACTTGCTGGCCAAAGAAAAGAAAGCGTCGGAAGAAAAGAAAGCCAGCGAAAAAACGGAAGCCAAGCCGGAGAAAAAGTCCGAGCAGAAAAAGAAGGGCCCTCCGACTGATCAAGATAGCGCGGCGGCAAGTGCAGGAGGTGCGCGATGAGAAAAGCTACTCGCATGCGCTCTCCCGGCTTGCAAATAATCGCATTTTGTCTGGCCCTGTCGCTGGCTTTTCCCCTATGGTCGCAGCCTTCCACAAATGCTTACGCTATTAAGAACGCAAAGATTTTCACGTTAGCCGGGCCGCCGATTGAAAAAGGTGTGGTGGTGATTCGCGATGGAAAGATCACGGCCGTGGGAGCTAACGTCGCGATTCCCGAAGACGCGCAAGTGATCGATGCGGCGGGGCTCGAAGTTTATCCCGGGATGTTCGATCCGATCACCCAGATTGGATTAAACGAGGTTGGCGCCGTTGGAGCGACTCTGGATACAAGTGAGCTAGGCGACTTCAATCCGGAACTAGTGGTGGCTACCGCGGTGAATCCGGCAAGCGTACACATCCCAGTCACGCGCGCGAACGGAATAACCGAAGTGATTGCCGCGCCAGGGATTGGCGGTTTCGATGCGCAGAGTAGCGGAATCATTACGGGGCAAGCCTCCGCATTCAATTTGGCGGGCTGGACCATGGAAGAAATGCAAATCAACCGTTCGGTTGCGATGGTGCTGAACTGGCCCTCGATACAGACGAGCTCATTTGATTTCTCGACGTTCAGCATCAAAGAAAAGCCTTATGCAGATGCCAAAAAAGAATACGACAAGTCCATCAACCAACTGAGCGATTGGTTTACCCGCGCGCGTCATTATGCGCAAGCCGGAGAAAAAGGCTCGCCGGAACTTTTCGTGCGAGATTTGAAACTTGAATCGCTGGTACCGGTGGTGCAGGGAAAACTTTCGCTGCTGGTTGTCGCTGACGACGCGCGGGACATTCGCAACGCAGTCGATTTCTGCACGAAACAAAATCTCAAGATGATCCTGGCCTCCGGCGCCGAGAGTTGGAAAGTGAAGGACCTTCTAAAAGAGAAAAAGATCGCGGTCATACTCGGACCCACTGAACGTCTGCCCGAACAAGAGGACACTCCTTACGACAAGCCTATGACCCAACCGGCCGAATTGAACGCTGCCGGAATTCCGTTTGCGTTTTCGAGTTTCGGCACATCTTTCTCGCGCCGCCTCCCGCAATATGCCGGGACGGCGGTGGGGTACGGTTTGTCCCATGACGAAGCTTTGAAGGCCGTAATTCTAAATGCCGCGCAAATATTCGGACTGGCCGATCAGTTGGGAACCATCGAACAAGGAAAATTGGCAAACCTGATCGTTACAACCGGAGACCCGCTCGAAATGCAAACGGAAGTCCGCTATCTCTTCATCAAAGGCCGGCTCACCAGTACGGACAACAAGCACAAAGAACTTTACGAGCAGTTTCGAAAACGACCCGCACCCGCTCGCTAGAGTCCGAAGTTCCAGTTCGGCCTCAGGGTGTCTAAAAGGTTCACCGCTAGTACCAAAGTCCCATTGCCGCCTATGGTACGACCTCCAAAAATGCATATATAGACTGAGGATTTGACTCTCTTGGGGGAGACGGCCTAGCACCGCTACGACCATGGCGCCACTAACAAAGGACACAACGGATGTCACGAATTCCGCCGCTGATGCAAACAGACTGAAAAGCGGTACTGCGGCGAAGACAGAACAGGCTGGACATTCACGCGCCGATGCTGTCTCGCTGGAAGTTCCCGTCAAGGTTCACGGCTCGCGCGTTACGGAAGTCGTGCGCGAAATCACACCGCACACCGAACCCTTCGAAGAACAAACCAGCACGATGATCGTATTCCCGCAAGGCGCGGTGATACGAATGTCCACCGCAGTCAATGTGGGCCAAATGCTGGTGGTCACCAATTTGAAATCGCGTCAGGACGCGATTTGCCGCGTAGTGAAGGTCCGCACGTTTTCCAATTTGCAAGGCTATGTGGAAGTTGAATTCACGCACAAGCAACCAGGATATTGGAATGTTTATTTCCCGTCGGACGGGCCGGCGCCGGCAATCAAACCCGCACAGCCGATAGCGGCGGCGGAGAGTGCGCCGCCGGCCATCAAGAAAACTCCTGATGCGTCCGCATCGGAGATTTCCTGGGCCCCGGCTGCTGCGCCGGAGCCCATTGCCCAAAAACCGGTTGAGCCAAGTTCGTTCTCTCCTGCGCCAAAACCGCCCGCTGCTGTACTGCCGGTGACTCCGGCCGCTAAACCGGAAGCTCCGTTCATTTCGATTGGTTCACAGGAAGAAGTGCAACCGGCCGCATCCGTCATCTCAGGTAAGGCGGCTTCGCCAATTGCACCGCGCGTCGAAGTGGTGAAAAAGCCGGCGCCCCAGGTGAAGTCGAATGTAAGCAGTGTGCTGGAGCTTCCGTCCGCTTCTCCGGTGCAAACGCCGATAGAGGCGTTGCCCGCGGAGGCTGGCGCTTCGTCTTCGGCATCCGATTTGTTAACGGAACCCGCGCCAGTGGCAGCAGCATCTTCATCAGCTGTCGGGCGCAGCACGTTTGGAAGCCTTTCGGGCGGTGCGACTCTGGGCAGAAGCCGGCCGGAATCTCCGGCTGTTGAACCTGTCTTGTCCTCGCCGGAAGACGCTGCCAGCGGCCACAAGCCGTCGTCAGGCACGAACTGGATTTTGATAGCTGCATGTATCGCGGTACTTCTTGCGGCGGCGATCGGCGGCGCAATATATTTCCGAGACGGTTCTACCGGCAGCGGTTCCAAAACTGCAAGTGTGCCGGCTTCTGCACAGCCCGTTGAAGCAGTCACCGCAAATACGGCCCAACCTTCTTCGACAAACCCGTCTTCGGCGCCAACCGGTAATTCGAGTGGTGGCGCGGCATTGAATGTGAAGCCCTCCGTAGTAGTCAACGGAAACATCCCAGTTCAAACGCATGATGCACAGGTTGCGGCCAACCATGCTGCGGCGCCTGCGAAACAAAGTGAGCCTCGCGTGACGCCTGACATGATGAGCGCGACATTGAATGCGCATCCAGTGGGTTCGCAACGCGCCGCCGATACAGAGGGCGGTGCCGCTCCGGCCTTGGACGCGGTGGCTCCAGCATCTGCTTCAAACAGCGCGCTGCCGGGAATCGGCTCGTCAGATGTTGTATCTCCACCCGCGCCAGAGATCACGCCGGATGGTCCAGTAAAAGTTGGCGGCCAAGTGAAGGAACCCAGATTGCTGGCATCCACGCTCCCGATTTATCCTCCTCTTGCCAAGCAATCTAATACGCAGGGTGACGTCGTCATCAAAGCAACGATTGACAAGAACGGTCGCGTGGCTCACATGAACGTCGTTTCAGGTCCTACTGCGCTTCGCCAGGCTGCCATTGACGCCCTCGGACGGTGGAAATACGAGCCATCCAAACTCAATGGGCAGCCGGTAGATGTTCAAATACTCGTGACCATAAAATTCCGCCGTTAAATTTCGATTTCTATATCTGTTCGAACTGCTTCCGTGAATGGAACAGCGGCGGCCTTCCGCGTTGATTCTTTTTTATCGCTTAGGCATCCAATGTACAATTCGATGCGGTTCTACACGCTGAGGTGTTCTATGCGCGAAGCGGTAGTCGTAAGTGCAGTGCGTACACCGGTGGGTAAAGCTCCCAAAGGAACGCTGCGTGCCACGCGCCCGGACGATTTGGCTGCATTGGTGATCAAAGAAGCGATCGCTCGCGTGCCGGGGTTCGACGCTAAGGAAGTTGAAGATGTCATCCTTGGCTGTGCCATGCCGGAAGCTGAACAGGGAATGAATGTGGCGCGAATTGCGTCGTTGCGCGCCGGTTTGCCGGTCGAAGCCTCTGCCATGACGATCAATCGTTTTTGTTCTTCTGGACTTCAAGCGATCGCTCTGGCTGCGGAAAGAATTATGTCTGGACAGGGAGACGTTGCCGTTGCCGGTGGCACCGAATCAATGAGCATGGTCCCCATGGGCGGTAACAAAGTTTCGCCTAACCCTTCGCTGATGGATTCATATCCGGACGCGTATCTCGGCATGGGTCTCACCGCCGAAAATCTTTCCAAGAAATATGGCATCAGCCGGGAACAAGCGGACGAGTTTTCGTTTGCGAGCCATCAGAAGGCGCTCGCCGCCATCTCCGCCGGAAAATTCAAGGACGAAACCGTGCCGGTGGAAGTAAATTACGTTGCTTTTGAAAATGGAGCAAACGGGGCATCGAATGGAGCCAAGCCCAAAGCCGTGAAGATTAAGTTTGACACGGATGAAGGCCCTCGCGCGGATACTTCGGTCGAAGTTCTTGGCAAATTGAAGCCTGCATTTCACGCGCACGGAGTGGTGACCGCGGGGAATAGTTCGCAGATGAGTGATGGTGCTGCGGCCGCATTACTAATGAGCGCAGAGCGCGCCCGTGCGCTGGGGTTGAAACCTCTCGCGCGTTTTCTGGCGTTTGCAACGGCTGGTTGCTTGCCCGAGGAAATGGGTATTGGTCCGTTGTACGCAATTCCAAAGGCTTTGAAGATCGCGGGTTTGAAGTTGGATCAAATCGATGTGATTGAACTTAATGAAGCATTCGCCGCACAAGCGCTGTCGGTTATCAAACTGGCGGGTCTAGATCCTGCGCGCGTAAATGTGAACGGCGGCGCTATCGCTCTGGGACATCCGCTCGGTTGTACCGGAGCCAAACTCACCGCCACGATTTTGCGCGAACTCGAACGGCGAAATGCGCGCTACGGTCTGGTTACCATGTGCGTTGGCGGAGGCATGGGCGCGGCAGGAATCTTCGAGCGCATTGCCTAAGCCATCAGTAAATTATTTTTTCTCTGCATACGACTTATACAATAACTGGGCCGGGCTGTCGCCTACCTGTACGAACTCCTCGATGCGTGTGGAGTGATCCTTGATGTCGGAATACTCGCTGCGCAGATGCATGGTCGTTCCACTCTCGGTGAAGTCGTGCGTCGTGACGAGCTTGTCGCCTTCCCAGCGGGACTTTCCGATGACCGCTCCCGGAAAAGCATTCCCAACCGTGACCACCGTGTAAGCTTCTTGCTTAGGATCCCAGGAAATTACTTCATGCCCGATCTCCGGCCCCAGCGGACCGTTCTCTTCAAAATCTGCAATAATGGAAAAGCCTCCCGGACCGAGACGCGCCTCATACCAGCCCGTGGACTTCCCCCCGTCTGGAATCATAGGAGTTTTTAGGTACTCACTATCCGTACTCCACCGTCCGATCAAAAACTTAATGCGCTCCATTTCCGGGCCGGGTTTGGGCGCCTTCATTTCCTGCGTTGCAGGCTTCTTTTGTTCTGAAGATTCCTGCGCACCGGCCACGATCACGAGCGCCGACGCAAATACCACGATTGTCATGATCTTCCGTACTCTGTTCATACGCTTCTCCTGGATTCAGAATTAGAATGACCGAGTGATGCAGCTACACGATACTTCGTGCGGGGCTGTCGCGCCTTGGAATTATAGACTTAATGGGATGGCCGATTTGTCGTAAACTCGATTTATCACTTGGTCTTAAGGGAGAACGCACCGTGGCTACGACACCTGTTTCGGTCGCTATGAATCGCGGAGGATCGTTTCTGATTACGTCCAGTCGTCCGGAGGACGTTTTTACTCCGGCTGACCTATCCGATGACCAACGGCTGATCGGTCAAACGGCCGAAGAATTTGTCCAAAACGAAATAACGCCGGAAATCCCCGCACTTGAAATGCACAAAGAGGGATTGATGGCGCAGATGCTCAAGAAGGCCGGCGAAATTGGCCTTCTTGGCGGCGTCATACCCGAAGCCTACGGTGGATCTGGTCTCGACAAGGTGTCCGCCACGGTTCTAGCGGAAAAACTCTCCGCTTATGCGTCCTTTGCGGTGTCGCACGGGGGCCATGCTGGAATTGGGACGATTCCGATCGTCTACTTCGGCACTGAAGCGCAAAAACAGAAATACTTGCCGAAAATCGCAACCGGCGAACTGCTTTCGTGCTACTGCCTCTCTGAGCCGCAAGCAGGATCGGACGCCCTGGCCGCGCGCACGCGCGCCGTGCTCTCGCCCGACGGCAAGAATTGGATACTGAATGGGCAGAAAATGTGGATCACCAACGGCGGTTTCGCCGACGTTTACATTGTGTTCGCAAAAATCGACGGTGAGAAGTTTTCCTGCTTTATCGTCGATCGCAACACTCCAGGATTTTCGGTTGGAGCGGAAGAAAAGAAAATGGGCATTCGCGGCAGCTCCACCGTCCCGATATTTTTTGAGAACGCGCCGGTACCGAAAGAAAATCTTCTGCACGAAGCGGGACGCGGCCACATCGTGGCCTTTAATACTTTGAACGTGGGGCGTTTTTCGCTCGGCGCCTACTGCCTGGGGGGATCGAAGAAGGTGTTGGAGGCATCCTCTAAATATTCCAAAGAGAGGACTGCGTTTGGCAAGCCGATTTGCGATTTCGGGCTGATCAAGGCGAAGCTCGGTGAAATGGCCACTCGTATTTATGCCGTGGAGTCCATGATTTACCGCTCAGCCGGAATGATCGATGCGGTATTGGAAAATCCGAAGCCCGGAACGGACAAGACGCAGCAAGCCATGCAGGTCCTGGAGGAGTACGCCATCGAGAGTTCGATCAGCAAGGTAATGGGCAGCGAGACGGTGGACTTCTGCGTGGATGAAGGCGTGCAAATCTTTGGCGGCTATGGATTTCACGAGGATTATCCGGTAGCCCGCGCTTACCGCGACAGCCGCGTGAACCGCATCTTCGAAGGCACCAACGAAATCAATCGTATGCTCATTATTCAAATGCTCATGAAACGCGCGATGGCCGGGATTTTGCCGCTGATTCCCGCGGCGATGAAGTTAGCTGACGAAGTTTTGGCTGGCCCGTCGTTTGAGGAGTCCGAGTCAGGGCCTTTCGCTGAAGAAGAACGCTCGCTGGCGCAGGCCAAGAAGATTTTTCTGCTTGCCGCCGGCACCGCAGTACAAAGGTTCCGGGAACAGCTTGGGGAGCATCAGGAAATCGTCGCGGCTTTGGCAAACGTCGCCATGGACGTTTACGCCATGGAGTCTTCGCTTCGCCGGGCGCAAAAAGCTTCCGCAAAACGGGGTGATGCGGCGAACGTAATGTGCGATGCCGCCCGCGCGTTTATTTACGATGCAATGGACCGCATCGAAAAAGAAGCGCGTACTGCCCTGGCGGCCACGGCCGAAGGCGATACATTAATTACGCAACTTGCAGTGCTGCGCCGCTTCGCGAAACACGCCGCCATCGACACAATCGCTCTAAGGCAAACGGTTGCGAACGCAGTGCTGGCTCAGGATCGTTACCCTTTCGAGGGGCGTTAACGCTCCCCGAAATTTGTTTCGCCTAGGCGAAAGAAAACGCAAGCTGAAAAAGCTGTAGCCGAAAATAGGCAACACAATTCGGCTGCCGGTCGTTCCGGCACGACTGTTCTCTTTGCGGAAAGCGTTTTCTCTTTTCCCGTTATTTCCCCTCGCAGGACCTGTCCTTTATGCATTCTTAGCCACTTACACGCATTGTGATTGGCCTCTGGCTTGCTTCTACAGGCATTGCTGCAAGCGAGGGCACATGACATCGGTCCTGGGACGATTACAAGCATTATTGGCTGGCATCACTGCCAAGGCGAAACTGCGCAAGGGATTGGTATTCGGACTGGCGATATTTTTCTTTTTTCAAATTTATTTCGTTCGTGAACTCTTCGCCGCTGAATTGCTGTTCGGCGTTATCTTCGGAGTACTGCTGATCCTCGGCAGCACTGCTTATATGTTGGGAGCTATCGGCGAGCGAGGCCTGGATTTCGCGGAAGCTGGAATTCGAATGTTCGCGCGATCCGCGCGCCGCGGCTACAGCATGATGGAAGAACTCAGTAGAAAGCCATTCCGCCATCCACGTTCAGAGTCTGCCCAGTAATCGCGCTGGATTGATCCGAAACAAGAAAAAGAGCCGCAGACGCGATTTCCTCTGCCGTCTGCGGCCGGCCCTGCAGGATTCCGTTTAACATCTGCTTAAAAAGTTGTTCGCTATCCGCGTTGAAATAATCGGCAAGCCCTCGCCCTAATTCTTTCGACATTTTCGTCTCCGGAACCGGGCCCGGACTCAGCGCATTCACGCGCACGCCTTTGCGCGCTGCCTCGGCTGCGAGCGTGTGGGTCAAACCTATCAGTCCGGCTTTCGACGCGGCGTAGGGCGCATTCAACTGAAATGCAGCCTTCGCGGCAATGCTCACAATGTTCAAAATTGCGCCGGAGCCTCGGTCATACATCTCCGGCAAAACGAGCCGGCTCAGCATAAACGGGCCGCGCAGGTTGACCGCCAGGACTTTGTCCCACTCGGATGTTGTGGTTTCTTCGACCGGGCGCACAGGACCCAGAACGCCTGCATTGTTCACCAAGATATGAATGCGTCCGAAGGCTTTTCGAGCGCTGTCCACGATTTTGTGGCAGTCTTCCTCGCGCGAAACGTCCGCGGCGACGCTGGATGCCCTGCCGCCTGCAGCCCGAATTTCCACTGACACCTCGTCGATTTCTTCCTGGCTACGCGCCGTGACCAGTATCGATGCGCCTTCAGCAGCGAACTTTTTCGCTATGGCCCGGCCGATCCCCCGGCCACCACCGGTTACTACTGCGACTTTTTCTTTGAGCAGCATCGAGTTCGCCCCCAACTCTATGAAGTGGTTGGACATCTTAACATTTTCCTCCACTAAGCGGCCGCGTCACCGCCAGGAACCCGGCCAATGAACGAACTAGCAGGGAAGCGGTGGTTCAGGTAAAATATCCTCTTTGCGGAGAGTGAATTGACATTAACTCATATTCAAGGCACCACAAACGGGGCTAAGACTCTGGTGCGCGTACGCCCACGTGGGTTTTGTGCTGGCGTAGTCCGCGCGGTCGATATCGTAGAACTGGCGCTCGAAGCCTACGGCCGGCCGGTTTACGTTCATCACGAAATCGTGCACAACCGCTACGTGGTGGACCAGTTGCGTCGCCGCGGCGCCATATTTGTGGAATCGATCGAGGAGGTTCCGGTGGGCGCTGTGCTGGTTTTCAGCGCACACGGAGTGCCTCCGCGCGTTCGCACGGAAGCGCAGGAACGCCAGTTGCGCGTTATCGACGCCACTTGCCCCTTGGTTACGAAAGTGCATTTGGAAGCTCTGAAATTTGCGCGCGAAGGCCGCACATTAATTTTGATCGGTCACCGCGATCATCAGGAAATTGTCGGCACTTCGGGCGAAGCGCCGGAGCAAACTTTAGTGGTAGGCAGTGTTGAGGAAGTAGATCAACTCGAAGTGGACGATCCAAATCGCCTCGCGTTCCTTACCCAAACCACCCTGTCGCTTTACGACACGCAGGAAATAGTTGCGCGCTTGCGCCAGCGTTTTCCCGCTATCGTCGGACCAGCTTCGGACGACATTTGTTATGCCACGCAAAATCGTCAAGAAGCGGTGGAAGCTCTGACGCGCGAAGTGGAATTGATTTTTGTGGTGGGCTCGGCCAATAGCTCGAACTCAAACCGCTTGGTCGAGGTCGCCAAACGCGCGGGTGTCGCGGCTCGTTTGATCGAAGATTCAAACGACATTGACGCTGCGTGGCTAGAAGGCGTGAAAACGCTGGGTCTGACGGCCGGCGCTTCTGCTCCGGAAGTTCTCGTGGAACAGGTAAGCCAGCGTCTTTCGAATTTTGGTTTTACCAATCACCGCGACCTCGATTTGATACGCGAGGATGTGCGTTTCACTTTACCGCCTGAGCTAGCAGCGCGGCAGAACCCGGTTGCGCAGTAACCCGGTTTCCGCGGCTCAGACAAACCCAAGGAGCTCTTGAGTGGCGGTTAAGATAGTCCGCCAGGCGAATAAGATTGTTCTACTCGGCGCGCCCACTAGCGCAGCCGCAATGTCGCTCGGCCATGAAGATGCACCGGCCGCTCTGCGCGCCGCGGGATTAGCGCAACGGTTGAGCTCGATCGGTTACACGGTGACGGACATGGGCGATGATCCCGTCCGTCATTTCGAACCGGATCAAGAAAGTCCTCGAGCACGAAACCTACCCCGAATACTTGCAGCCGTCGAAACGCTGAAGCCGCGTGTGGAGCTAGCGGTAAAGTCCGCTGCTCTTCCCATAATTCTAGGTGGAGACTGTTCCATTGCACTGGCCACTGTCGCTGGAGTGCGGCGCTACTTTCGCCACGTGAGCATGATTTACATGGATCGCGACGCAGACTTGAATACGCCCGCTACTACCGTTTCCGGATGTGTGGATGGGATGGTGGTCTCGCATTTAACCGGCCGCGGAGCTGCGGAACTTGTGCGATTTTGGGGCGAGCCCCCGCTGGTGCGCGAGCCGGACCTTGCTCTCTTTGGCGTTGAACGCCTGGATACCCCAGAAGCTGAAATCCTGCAGCGAACAACCATACGAAGTTATTTCGCCAAGGACATAAAGCGAACGGGCGCCGCGGCAGCTGCGCAAACTGCCGTTGACCGCATACGCGGAAATGGTTACGAGTTTGTGTTGCACTTCGACGTTGACGTGATCGCGGATTTCGCGGCAACAAACTATCCCGGCAGCGGCGGCTTGCAGCTTGAAGAAGTTCGCGACGCTTTGAAGGTATTCGTCAGCCAGAAACATTTGGCGGCAATAGAAGTGACTGCCTACAATCCCGCGAAAGACCCTGATGGCAGTGGAGCAAAATTAATTATTGATTTGTTGGCGGAGGTTTTTGCGGCAAGGCTGGAAACATTGAACGCAGCATCGTCCGCGGCTGGGTCGGCGCCTGGGGCTTCTGCTGAACGGCCGGCTGAAACTAAGTCCGTCGCAGCGGGTGCTACCGCTGCAAGTGAAACGGGCGATACGGTATTGTCCACCGCACAGCCGGGCGAGGCTTGGTCTTCCGACTCACTTGACAGCGAGGCCGACGCAGCCTCCGATGAGTCCGGCTCCGGAACTGGCCACTCCGACCCATCGGAATCTTCCACCGAAACAGATGGTTCGCCTTCCTGAAAAATCTCCGTCATTGGAAAGGGTTTTAATTTTTAGCGTATTGTCCCGATGAAATTTCATCCCTCTGTGATTATTTTCGATGTGGACGGCGTTCTGGTGGATACGCGCGGCTCGTTCCAACGCACTACGCTCGAAACTGTGGAATTCTTCGTCGGAAAGCGAGTGAGCCGTCGCGAGCTGCATCGATGGAAAAATCGCCCTGGCTTTAACGACGATTGGAAGCTTTCCACTGCGTGGGTAAACGCGTTGGGAAAAAACATCGGCTACGAAGAGGTAAAGAAAAAATTCGTAGAAATTTACTGGGGTCAAAACGGAAAGGGGAATGCTGCGCGTGAAAAGTGGTTGCTACCGGCTGCGAATCTGCGGCGCTTGGCAAAACTCGCCGAGCTGAGCGTTTTTACCGGCCGCGTTCGGCGGGAACTCGACTACACGCTCGATCGTTGGAAGGTTCGCGATTTCTTCCAGAAAATCGTTAGCGTAGAAAATGTAAAACGGCCGAAGCCGGCGCCGGATGGCCTTCTTCAGATTTTGAATGGCCGCGATCCCGGCGTGGCGCTTTATCTCGGCGACAATGTGGACGATGCTCTTGCTGCGAAGGCGGCGAATATGCCCTTTGTCGGGATACTGCCTCGCCGCAGCGAGGAACGCCGCCAGCGTGGCGCCCTTCTTCGCAAGCTGGGAGCCTTAACTATCCTGAGCGATATCAGTGAGTTAGAGTCCTGGCTTAAGAGAGCCTCGCTGCGGACGAATCTTCCTATTACTTCTGGCCTACACCGAAGCAGGACCAAGAGTTAGTACTAAACACGACACCCGTACCATTGCTGTTGACGCCGTTAAACCCCATCCTTTCAGGTAGAGGCAGGGCTCCCAGCCCGACACTTATGGCGATTGACACCCAAACTCGTCCCGCGGCCGCGCGCGCCTTTGTGCGCAGCTTGAACATCCTTTTGAAATTTGCGCGGATGTACGACTTTGGCCATCCCCGCACCGCGAAGCAGTTCGACACGGCTTGGGTGGAGTTGCACACAGCGCTCGGCTCCGGTTCCGAGAATGAAGCTGGCTTGCTCCTGGGCGTATCCGGGGATCAACTCCTGCTGGATGGCTCGCCCTTAGACTCAGCCGCTGCCGAAAGAAGCTTTGCCCGCATGCTTTCCGCAGCTGGAATCGCCAGCATTCATTTTTCTCCGAAGGTTACGCAAGGAAGCTTGGCCAGATTCGTGCGCGGGTTCCCCACCGGTTCCGGCACCAAGCCCATACAACTCGCGGAACAGCTTAAAGCCGCGCTGCAGGGCGACCCTGATATCCATGTGAATGAAGTTTGTTTCGTGCCCGCCGATTCTGCAGTCGCTCGCTCCACCGTTGCCGCACAAATCGCAGCCCACACACTCGGGATGAGTTCCGAAAAGTCTGATGAACTTTTTAACGACCCACAAAAGCTTCTTCAATTAATCATGGCTGCGGAAGGAACAAAGGGGTCCGGTGACGGCCCCAATATGGGCCGCGGCAAACACGGTTCAGGCGGGAATGGCGACGGCGATGGTGACGGTTACGGAAGTGGCGACGCAGGCTCTGGTGGCGACGGTTCTGGGGCCGGTCGCGGATCAGGTAACCAAGGCGGACATGGCGACGGCAGCGCTGGACCGGGCGGTCCTGGATATTACGCAGGTGACGGGTCGGAAATTGTTCGAGGCGGTTCGTCCTTCGAGGGCGGTTCGAATTCCGAAAATGCCGGTCCTCAACTTTCTGGTCCAGTCAGTCCCGTTCGCGGTTCAGTAGGCGGAGCCGGTAATGCGTCTGGTGACGGGACGTGGAATATAGTCGGCGGCGAGGGAGGCGGTACTCCTCTTGCGCCTGATGCCGGCGGGTTTTGGTTTAACAAAGATGGCGCGACGGAGTCTTCAACGGGCGGACCGGGAACACGGCTCCGGGTTGATGGCGGACTGGGAACAGGACCCGGAGTTGACGGAGGAGCGCGAGTTGATGGCGGAGCCCCAGTTCATGCGGCAAATTTCGATAGCGAAAGCCGCTCGAGCGACTTCGGCACGTGGAATATCGTCGGCGGAACAGGTGAAGGCGCGCCGCTCGATCCCGATGCTGGTGGTTTTTGGCTTAACAAAGATCTCTCAAAGGATGCCGGCTCGAAGCGCCATGGCTCCGGCGGAAAATCGCCGAACTCTGGCGAAAAATCACCGAGCGGAGTCTCTGTTCACGGTACCGGCAACCTGGGCGATGTCGGAGAGGCGGGAGGTTCTGGCGGAAATATCGCAGGTGGCCAAACCGAAAACCCACGACGTGGTGGCGGTACCAGAAGCAAGAGCGGCTCCAGCGCACGTGTTTGGAAAGCGCCGGGCGGCGGAGGTGGATCGGAAACGGGTGAAGTGAGCCGGTGGGGGAACGCAACCGCCGAGATTCGTGGCAGCCGTTCCGCGCGTGCAGGCGGTCCTGGGGCGATGGCAGTGGAAACCGGCCTGATGACGCTGCAAGAAGACGAACTAAAAGGGATTCTGCAAGTTCTTGCGCAGATTGCACGCACTAGCGAAACGTCGAAAGACAAGCTCGATCCCGCGTCATTTCAATCGCGGCTCTCCACCTTGCCACGGCGCGCTCGATTCACTGTGAGCCAGGCGCTGTCGGCCCTGGCCGCACAAGCACCTTCGGATGTTGCGGACAAACCGACCCTGTTAAAGCTGGCAGAACATATAGCCGTTCGTTTCGCCCTGGAAAGCTACGAAAACGGCGACATCGAAGTGAACGCCGTGCGCCAGGTGTTGGATGAAATGAGCCAGGAACTCGATGGCTTGCGAAAAATTCTCGGGGTGTACGAAGAAAAGATGGCTCGCCACGGCATTGAAGTGCAGTCGCACGTGGATCTTCTGGCCCAGCAATTTTGGAATCAAGTGGGAGATGAAAAGAAGAAAGCTGTGCTCGAATCGGCCGAGGCCTGGTGTGTTCCGCCGGGCAAGATTCGTGAGTACGTCGAAGGATTGGTACAGAGCGGCGACACCGAAGCGGCTGCGACTATCCTGCGCAATTATGCGAAGTGCATAACGAACAAATCTCCCGAGCAGCGGCGCCAAACTGCGATGGGGCTTTCGGAATTAGCGAATCTCTACGCGAAGTTCGAAGAGCGCTTGCTGGTGGAAACCATCAGGCAAGTTGGAGTTCAGCTTGCCGAAGAGCGCGATTCGGAATTGCAAAGTCTCGTAGGCGCGGCGTTCGTGCGCTTGTCACAGGAAGCTGCCAATAAGCGCTCCTACCAAGCGATCCAACGTTCCGTGGAATTAGTGGAATACGTCGAATCTGAACGCCCAGGGCTTGGGAAAAATCTGCGCCCGAGAATTGCGATTGAAAACAGGTTGCCGGACTTCATTGAAGAGTCGCTGAAAACCGGCAATGTTCCCAGCGGATTGATGGATCTTTTGCGGCGGATGCCGACGGCTGCTTCAGACCATCTCGCGGGGCGCTTCAGCCGTTCGGGCTTTCGTGATGATTGCGATTTGCTGATTTCCATGATGCAAGTGCTGGGACCGGAAGGGCTGCAGCACCTGCGCGATCAGCTCTGCAAAGGCGGCCCTGCGGAGGCTATTGACGCGCTTGGCCTTCTAATGCGCATGGATGCAACTATTGTGGAAGAGGTACTTCCAGGAAGAATGTCCGAGTGGAAACGTTCAACGCACGACCGAATTGTGCGTCAGATATCTTCCAGCGGTGCGGCCGAGCGCGGGCATTTGCTCCTGAAGCTTTTCGACGATCTGGACAGTCTGGTCCGCCCACTCGCGATTGATGAGATTGGCATGAGCGGCGAGCAATTGTCGGACATGCGCCTGTTGCGAATAGCCGAAGGCGACTTGCCGGACGGCGGCACCGAGTACCTGCAACTAAAAGCTATTGAAGCGCTCGGCCGCCTGCGAACCGCGGGCGCGGAAGCGGTGTTACGAAAAATTGCTGAGGCTCGCAAGGCTTTCCGCTGGGCCAGTCCTAGCGAACTTAGACTTGTGGCTTCGCAAGCTATGGAGAAAATTGATCCCGAGTGGGTGCGCAACTTTATTCCGCGCAGCGGCCTGAGCATTGCGGAATTTTCGATCGAGCCTCTCGATTCCGATCCAAATTCTCCGGCCATTCGGCAGAGACGTTATCCGCGGTTGCGGTTGGAGCACGCGGTCTCCGCCACGACCACGAATTTGAAGGAAAATTGGAACTTGGTTATACCTGAAATGACTTTAAGCGGCGGCGTCGCGATTTGCGAGCAGAGCCTGCATCCCGGCAGCGTGGTTGGAATGAAATTGAATGTGGGCAAAAAACCGGTCAAGGCACAAACAATCGTTCGCGATGCAAACACGCAGGCGCGCGCCTTCGAAGTGGTTGATATGGATCTCGAAGAGCGGGCCAAACTTCGCAAGCTTTTGGTTCAACTGGGGAGTGTTCAAAAACAATCTACGCCCCAGGAGCGCACCCGGCGCACTACACGCACGATAACTTCCAGTCAAAGCTAACGATTTACGCCAGCGGAATTATTGGGCTATCGGACTAAAGTCATCCGGTTTGTCCCGCCGTTGTTGATTCTGTTTCAAAGACCTCAAGCGCAAACCCGAAATCAATAAAATCCCAGCGGTCCCGATACACAACGAAAGGGCATGCCTGAAATCGCATTTCAGAGTGAGCCCGGCAATCGCGCAAGTTGCCGCGGTCAATACGTATGTTGCTAGTGCCACTCTTCGCGGCGTCCATCCCAGCCCCATCAATCGGTCGTAAAAGTGCTCGCGATCTCCCAGCAGTAGAGAGTTTCGGCCGCGCAGCCGCCTTAAGACTGCCAGTGTCGCGTCAAACAACGGCAGCGCGGCTACGGCAATTGGGAAAAGGACCGTGATCCGGTTCGGATTAACTGCGTTCGAGCGGCAGAAATCCAACCCTAGAAACGCGATACAAAATCCGAACACCGTGCTCCCGGAATCCCCCATAAAAATAATTGCGTTCGGGGGGAAGTTGAAGAATAAAAAGCCCAGGGACGCCCCGAGCAAGCTCCACGCGACCAACGACCCTAACCCGCTGAGCGCAACACCCGGCAAGAAAATATATCCTGCGGCGATTATTCCGGTCACTCCCGCGCACAGTCCATCGGCGCCATCAAGGAAGTTAAACGCGTTGATAAACACAACGGCAAGAAGGCAAACACCGGCGAGGTTGATTGCGGGATTTTCGAACCAAGGGAGACGCCAGCCGCCATACCACAACAAGACACCTCCTGCGATTTGAATCGCCAGGCGCAGGATAGGTGAAAGGCGCTGAATGTCGTCAACGAACCCGACCGTCCAAATCAGGCCGAGTGCTATGAGAAACGGACGAGCCTGTATCGCTTCGAATTGATGATTAAAAACCACTCCGGCGACTAATGACAGTGCGATCGCGACGCCTCCTAATCGCGGAATCGCTCCTACGTGGATTTTTAGCGGCCCGTTGAGATCGTATAGGCCCCAACGGATACAAAATCGCCTCACAAGAGGAATAACAGCGATTGTTGTGAAAAATGCGATCGCGCCGGCGCGAACCATCGTCTTAGCCAGTCACCTTGTGGACTAACCGTCTCACGTGCCGAAGCCGAACACGGCCCATCTTGCTTGCCAATCCGCGAATTCCTCTGGAACGAAAGGCAGCCCGCGCGTCGCGCAAATAAAGCCGCAGTAATCCACGTGATACATCCTGATAGAACTTTCTTTCGTAAGACCCATCAGCGATGTCGTTCGACAGCTCGCAAAACCGTTCCAAAATCTTGCCTGCCGCCGCAGTATCAGGAATCATCCCGAAACCGTTTTCGGCAAGAACGACTGGCCGAACCTCCAGGCGAGCGAATTTACCATCACGATTGAACCCAGCTGTCACGACCAGACCCTCGCGCTCAAGCGGAGAAGACACATAACCGGAGACCAGGCTGCCGAGCCCGTAAAAGCAGAATGCCTCATGCTTTCGAATGCCTTCCATTTGGGCATAACCCGAGATCCTATGAGAGTGGGATGCGGCCACCACATTGAACCCGGCCTGCCCGAGAAGGTCCATCAGCCGAACGTCTTCAGGATCTGGATGATTTGTTCGTAGGCATCCCGCGTGAATCAACGCAATGCAGAAAGTTGCACCACGACTTTTCATTTCGTCCAATGCTTCAATGCCGCGCGCGTGTGTGGCAGGTTCAACGCCGGCGCGCTCGCGCGTAGCAGCATCATGCGTGGCCTTTGCCGAAGCCCAAAAACCAACGCGAAGATTGTGTGGGCCATGTAAAACAAAAACTTCGGGCGTATCTCTGGTAGTGCGGCCGGCTCCTAGCGGAATCATTTCACAAGCAGAGATTGCCGCGCGTGTTTGCTCCAGGCCTGCCTCGGAAAAATCGTAAGCGTGGTTGTTTGCGATCCCTAACGCTTTGACATGGATTGTTTGAAGATACTCAAGCGAGTCGTTAGGCGCGAAAACGATTTGCCCAATCCCGTTGAGAGGGCGCGGTCGAATCGCTCTATCGCCAACCGGGCACTCGAGATTTAGGAACGTGGCCGACACGTCGTCGAAATAATCGGTAAGGTCCAGCGCCATGTCGCCCCAGCCAGTGCCGTGAGGAAAAAAAATGTTCCCGGCGGGCAAGAAATCGCCGGCGATTGCAACTCTCGTCGCGATTTCGTCGCTTTTGCCTGAGTCCCAAAGGACCAAGTTGTTTTGCGTCATGAAACCGCCGAAGAGACTTTTGCCGGCAATAAAGATAAAGCCCAGCGAACTAAGCGCCTCCGCATGGGGTGAAGCCACATCGGAAGAACAATCATCGTGAGAACCGCGAAAAAGAATCCTGACATCAGTCGAGCTGACAGTATAGATTTCGCCGGCGCATGACTGAGAAATGGGAAAAATAGTAAGACGCCAGTGAAACTCGAAAGTACTATCGCGATACTTTCTCTCGGAAGCAATTGGCTGAACGGAATGCCGTTTTGGCGGTGATAAGCAACAACTATCACTATATATCCGAGCGCTAGAGAAAAAACTGACGCAGCAACCACGGCAGTGCCTCCGAAGTATTTTCCGGCAAGAAAACCAAGCCCCAGATTCAGGATCGCTGTGATGCCGCAGCCGGCTAATACCCAGCGGAGATTCCCGGTTCCGAGATCTATCGTATAAGCAGGATTGGTTAGAACGTTGACCAACCATCCGGCCCCGAGCAAAACCACGAAGCCCACGAAGATTGGTTCGTATCGTCCAAACCAGATTTGCGACACCAGCGGGCTGACCGCAATCAGAAAGGAGAACGTGGGGATCGCCATAAAAAAAATCAGGCGATAGGATTCACGATAGACCACGGCTATCGAACTCGGATTACGTTCCTGGAGATTTGAAATTGTAGGGACGAGAACTAGGTTGGACTGCGCAAGAATTTCGCGAAGGGTGAAAATCCATCTTGACGCCATGTCGTAGAAGCCGGTAACTGCCAGCCCGTCAAATTTTGCGAGCAGTGTCTTGGTAACAGGTTCCCGCAACGCTTGAGTGACCGTTATGCATTGAAAGGTGGCACCGTACGCGAACATCTCTCGAAAGAAAGCGCGATCGCAGCGATGCGGCAGAAGAGGGAGGCAAGGATTTATTTGCCGCAACAGAATCCACACGACTATAAACGCCAATAGAGCTTGAGCCAATTGAGCGTAAGCAAGCCCAAGAAGTCCGTACTTCGGGACAAACGCTACACAAAGCGCCCAATATAAAACCGCGCTGCCGAGCAAAACATAGTTCTTCCGCGTAATCAGCTCATAGCCAGCAAGACCAGCGAGAAAAATCCCGCAGACGACGTTGAGCCAGAGAGTAACAAACGCGTAGGGAAGAATCGCCATAGCTTCTTCAATCAAGTTGGCCGGAATTACAATTTTCAATATCCAGCTAGCCAGTGGATATAAAACCAGAGAAAACGCTCCGAGCGCCAATCCCGTCGTGATTACCGCGGTCTGAATGAGAACGGAAACGTCTTCCGCGCGGTCCCAGGCGGCATATTTTGCGACGAACTTTACGATACTTGCGGAAAAGCCCTGGTTCGCTAAGGTGACAACAGAAGTTGTGGCAAGCACGAGGGACCAGATTCCCAAGTGCTCTATTCCGATCGTTCTAATCAAAAAACGGTACAGAAAAAAAAGTGTGGCGGCACTGCCGATCACCTGTCCGAAAGTGGAGGCGGCATTCAAGAATACTTGTTTGTGTTTCAATGTCGCGCGCTCTCTTTAATTAGGCTAGCTTGACTGCTTTCTAACCGGCTCCCACTTGCCGGAGATTTTCCGTAGAAAGGCTCTTGCCGTCCCCAACAGCGATGCGATGTTTACGAGGCAAAATGACGCCGGGATCGAAAAAGGAAACGGGATCTTGCGGGGGCGCCACAGAAATCCCGCGAGCGCAGCCACGTACAGAATCATTTGCAAGATCAGCGCTCCGCGATAAAAGGACGACCGCCAAAGAAAAATACCGGACGCAATTGTTGCCAGGAGGAAATACGGAACTAGCCAACGTAACAGCTTGTGTGACCACAGGGCTATCGCTATGGCCTCGTAACGAAAAGGGTTCAGCAGCCTTCCGTGCGCCAAAAGCGTTTTAAAATCTTTGCTAACGATTCGCACTTTCAAATTGAACATTGGCCCCGGCAGGCTCTGCGTTAGTCGAGTGAGCGGAACGACGCGCGAATCCAAGACTGTTTTCATGCCTGCCAGTTCCACTTGTAACGGCAGCGCGAAATCATCGCTCCAGTTCGGATCGAGCGGTTTCCAGAGCGAGTGGCGCAATGCGAATAGCGATCCGGACGCCATCGCGAGCAAGCCACAGTCACTTTCCTGATTGCGCAACCAGGTTTCGTAACGCAGGTAGAGACTTTCGTTTTGCGTGACATCTGTCTCAAGCTCGTTCTGATAGCGCGGGCTCCCTGTAACGAGACCGATTCGCTCGTCTGCGAAATTCTCAATTAGGTGAGAGAGTGCCTGCGCGGGCAACAGGCAATCTGCGTCGGTAAAAACTAAAATCTCTCCTGAGGCGGCGGTCACGAGTCCGTTTTGTATCGCGCTTTTGCCCTGATGCTGTGGAAACGAAATTAGGCCCACTCCGTCGTCAGCGAACCTGCGAACGATTTCTTCGGTACTGTCCGAAGAGCCATCGCTGCCGATCAAAATCTCGATGCGTTCCGGCGAATAATCTGACGCAAGTAGATTCCGGATTTTTGCCTCGATGACAGATTCCTCATTGTGTGCCGCGACGATAAAGCTGACGGTAGGCTGCGCATTTCCTCGACGCCATGTATTGGCACTGCCCAGGAAGTTATTTTTCAGCAGAAATGGATAGCCAAAGTAGATGTACGCGACAATCGCGACGGAAAACCAGAAGAGTATGGTCATTATCAGGCGACGCTTCTCACGTTGCGATCGTCATTCGCTTCGGCTAGTGATATGTCGGCCGATAATTGCCGGTACGAAATCAACGCTATTCCTTTGTGATCAATCAGGACGCGCAGTTCCGGATCCATCAGCAATTGCAGTTCACGTTCGCGTTGCGAGTGAATAGGATCTCGTTCCGAGAAGCCAGGTTCGTTTAACCCCGGGTGACATGCGAACTCGAAAGTGCCTTCTGGCAAATGTTCGAACGTGGCCATCCAATGTGATTTAAGGTTTGCGGAGTCTCGCCTTGCCTCGGAGGAGAGAGAAATACGGCTGTTCGCGGAATCGAATTTACGGAAGAGAGTATTTTGCAGAGTGCTCCGATAGCTTTGCACCAGCAAACGGCGGAAGACTCCTCCCTGATGAGGGCCGCCAATACCTCCTTTTTTCGGCCATGAACTGCATCGCGGCGCTCGAATGCGCCGGATGCCTTCGGCTCCAACCGCACGCGCAAACGCAGCCGCAGCCGCCGGATAAATGTGCATGTGATGATGCGAATCCGCGTGAGTGGGTTCCAGCCCGCGATTTTTCATCCAATTAATTTGAGCGAGAAATTCGAGTTCAAGGTCGCGCGATGAAACCCGCCAGCGCCACAGTTTGCGAACTATCAAGCCTGGCGCATGGAAATTGCCGGAGGCATCTACGAGAGTGGGAACATCGCCCGCCGCCGAGACTGGTCTTCCTTGGCAGATATTTAGGTGAATTCCCACGCTGAGCCGCGATGCACTTGAAAGCCGCTCAACGGCATATTCTGACGCCGGCATGTTGACCATCAGCGACGTGCTCGTCAGGACACCGTGGCGATGCGCAAGAAGGATGCCGTCGGATATTCCTCGGCTCATACCAAAGTCGTCGGCGTTGATGATCAGGCGCTTTTCTCTCATTGCGATAGACGGTTCACGATCAACGGTATTTTGCCGCCTGGAAAAATCACCGGCTCTGTGGCGATCTCGGCCGTAACTCGCATGGCCCGTCCGAGCAGCTGTTGCAAATCACCGCGAATCTCCATCATCTCTTCGGAGGCGCGACCGTTACTTGCAACCGCTCGAACGATCACATGTTCCGGTCGGTCATGAATGAACTGGCAGAATCGCAGTGACGTCGCCTTCTTGAGAAATTGATTTAGCGCGCGCGGCGAAAATATTCGCCCGTCCGGGCAATGGAGAATTTCACTCTCGCGAGTGATAGTCGGGATAACTCGAGGGGAAGCTCGTCCGCACCGGCAGGGAGATCCGAGCTTCCATCGGCCGCGATCGCCGATTCGATATCGCACCAGAGGCATCGCGCGATTCAGAAAGCCGGTCCAAACGAAATATCCTTCTTCATCGCCAAACACAGCTGCACCAGCCTCGTCCAGTATTTCCAAATAACCGTATTCAGGCGCGAGATGCATTTCGCCCTTTTCGCATTGCTGTATAAGGCCGCAGTATTCGGTCATGCCATAGCTATCGAATACGTTTGCCTGAAATGCAGACGCGATTTTCTCGCGAGTATCCGGATAAAGAGGTTCTCCGCTTGTAAATACAGCGCGCATTGGAATGGTTTCGCCGCGTTCTACCGCGAAATTGGCCAGAATACTTAGCACGGATGGAAATCCTTCGAGCACGGCGCCTTGATGTGCGTGTAGAAAGTTGATGTACTCGGCTGCAGTGTGTTGGGAAAGGTGGAAAATACTGAGAAGGAATTGCTGTTCAGGTAAATTGTAGGTCCAATACGGGAGCTTGGTGCTGGTGATCGGAACCACACGCGCCCCGAACATCGTTATTCGCGGTTGCAGCGGTTTGACCTGTGCCCAAGCCCATTGTTGCATCAAGAACGCCCAGTTTTTTCGTGCAAGTTCCTCGGTATAAGCCACTCGCAGGCTGCCGCCGGTTGTTCCGGTCGTTCCCGCAAATATGCGCCGGCGTTTGGGAATATCTCGCGAAAGAAACTGTTCCCGGTTCTCTCGCACGGTATCACGCGCGAGAACCGGAAGAAGTCGCAAGCTATCGAAGCTACGGATCTCTACCTGAGGATAATGCGCATAATAAGGAACGGTTGCGCGCGCGTGTGACACAGTTTCGCGCAGCGCGCGAAGTTGGAATGAAGCAATCTGCTCGGAGGTCCATCCTTCATGTGCTCGGAGTTTTTCTAAAAACGAAAAGGTTTGCGGCGAGTACCGGTTTCGTTTGAGAAGCCATCCGCGTGCGCTGATTAAGACATTTCGCGCAGGGGAAGGGAACCGGTCGTAAAGCGTTTGAAGCCGCCCAATGTTTGCCCGTGCAAGAGGTTCGAGCATGGTTTCCGTCTAAACGGCGTGTTCCGATGTTTTGGTTATCCGTGCACAGAACCGGGCGAGTCTGCGAACTTCGTTACCATTGTTGAATCTTTGCATGATGGCCGACCGCCCTTGCTTTCCCATGCGCTCCGCCGCCTTCGGATGGTCCAGAAGCCAGGCAATCGATCGCGCAAGTTCGGTAACACTGTCGGGTGGGAAGAGAATGCCCGCGCGCATGTTACGAAAAAATGGCCGAATGGGGGGAAGGTCGCTGGCTATTACCGGCAGCCCGCATGCCCAGTATTCGAATATCTTTACAGGAATATTCAGCCTGAATTTTGGAGTGTCCTGCAAGGGACAGACGCCGATTCGCGCTTGGGTCAATGCGCGCGCCATAGTTTCGTGGTCTATGCGTCCAACTACTTCGACATTTGCTGTTAGACCGAGCGACCGGATGCGCGCGAGCAAAGCCTTTTCAGATTCAGTATTGTCAAAATATCCCATCAGTAGAAGCTTTGGACTTTTTCCGCGATCCGCGAGCAGGCGCATCGCGTCCAAGAGTACCCAGGTGCCGGCCCGCATCGAGAGCCCGCCACGATAGACGATATCGAAACTCTTCGCGGCCGCTTCAGGGGAAGGAAAGAGATCGAGATTTGGAAAATTGAAGAAAACTAATTTTCGACTCTTTCCCGAGCGCGCGAAACGCCGTAACGTCAGCGGGTCAGCAGTCATTACTCCGTCGAAACAGCTGGCTGCCAGGCGCTCCGCAGCTGCGATAATCTTCGCTGCGAACGGCCGCAGCACGCGCGGGATGGAGCGCTTGCCTCGCGCCATCGAAGGGAAATCTTCATATGCGTCATAGATGATTCGTTTGTGGAAAAGTATTTTTAACACGAGCGCCACGGGAAGCAGCTGCGGATCCTGGAAATGATAAAGAGTTGCTTCTTGCCGCAAAAGAATTGGAATCAGAGCGGCTGAGGAAAATAAACCTCGCACGCGGCTTGCCGGCCGCCGAAACGCGACAAAATCGACACCTTGGCGTTGGCCCGTGATGCTCGCCGGACTAACGAACCGTACACGAAAGCCCGCGGCTGCCAACGGCATACACTCGCGATGAAACGAGCGGCTTTTTAGCTCGGTGTGAGCGGTTGAGAAGTGACATAAGGCGATCCCGTTGCTTCCAACGATTTCCTTGGGAGCAGACATCCAAGTTGCTGTTTGCGCGGTCATATATTTCTTTCGAGCGTTCGTATCGTCATTTTGAAACTCCGTAACTTGTTACCGGGCCCCACTGCCGTGCTGCAACATGCGATTCAGCGAATTGCGATCGCAGGCGTCCCACCAGGAAAACTACGCTAACGAAAAGCCATGTGGACCGATCGGAATTAATGTCTCCCGTGTTTAGCGAGTTCACGATGCCCGCGAGCAGGAGCGCGGCAGCAACATAAGCGAGCGTCGCGTACGGCGAAACATGATCCCTGAGCTGTCGAACCGACTCCCGAATGGCGCTGCCAAAAATGGCGCAGACAAGCAGCGCGGCCGGAATTCCCAGCTCGCAGCCTATCTCCAGAAATATATTGTGTGGCCAGTTGTACAGGGCTGCGTTTGGCGAGTAATAGCGGAAGCCTTGAATGCCTACGCCCGACAATGGATGTTGCTGTAGAAGTGTCCATCCGTAACTAAGGAGTTCAGCGCGGAAGTTCAGCAGACCGTCAACATTGTGAAAGTTAAACAGAGTGCCAAGATACTCGAACGAAGCCTCGGGAATTTTGAGGAACGGTATAGCAGCGAATCCAAGTGCGGAGAAGCATGCCACATCGACCGTCAGCCGACGGTACAGCAATAAACTGAGAATCACTGCGAGCAGGACTGCTATCACCGCGCCCCGCGATCCCGAACCAATCAACGCCACTGCCGGTACAACGAGCAACGGATAAACCATCACTCGTTTAAGAAATGAGAGCTGAGGCATTACAGCAAACCAAATCAGTAAGATCAGCGAGCACGCGATGTGCCCCAGCCCGATCGTATTGCTGCTCGGCGTCACCAGACGCGACGATCTTCCGAGATCGGTGAGCGAATAGGCGCATATCACAAACGCCGCGATTGCAAAACCTGCCAAGAATCGTTTAAGAGCCTGCGGTGTGGTGAGAACAAAAAATGGCGCGACGATTACGAGCGCAGTTACCGTAAGAAAACGGCCCAGTTTTTCCAAGCCGGCGTCAAATACAGGTGTGTAAGCCAAACTTGCCGTCATTAGCGCAACCAGCGCGATATAGAGCAGGAACGAGTCCGGCATGCGCGCAATTCCCCCACCGCGAAGAAGTCTGAAAGCGATTCCGGCTACGATAATCGCGCCGAGAACGAGCGTTAGATCAACCGGAAAAAGCGATGCGATCCGTTCGTCGCCCTTCAAATCACCGATAACAACATAGAGCGCGAGTGCGAGCTCCGGGTAGAAGAGGAAAAGACAAATAGCGCAAGCGCCGAGGCCAAGGACTAGAAGACTTCGTCCCGAAAAGCCGGCCGCGACAAATATTGCTCCCCCGCCGAGAACCGCCGCCAACGCCACCAAACCCGACACGCCAATGCGAGGATATTTCCATGCAAAGATCGGTGCGCTTTGCACGTCCACCTAGTTCACAGCCTTTGCAGCGAAGA